>Ga0157371_10000041_pt1 | contig 203957 bp, 174 predicted proteins | sample C45metaG_FD_113462 | JGI IMG/M metagenome (GOLD analysis project Ga0157371, IMG submission 113462) | Corn rhizosphere microbial communities from Kellogg Biological Station, Michigan, USA - C4-5 metaG | ecosystem: Host-associated > Plants > Roots > Rhizosphere > Soil | place: USA: Michigan...
GCAGGCGCTAACAGAGGTCCTCGTAAATAATTGATTTATTAACATCGTTTAACGATTAGAACAAAATAAAATGTTACAGCCAAAAAGAACGAAGTTCAGGAAGATGCAAAAAGGCAGAATGAAAGGTTTAGCTTCTCGTGGAGCTGAGTTAGCATTCGGATCTTTCGGTATCAAATCTCTAGAAGCTACTTGGATCACAAGTCGTCAGATAGAGGCTGCCCGTATTGCCGTAACTCGTTTCATGAAACGTGAAGGCCAAGTGTGGATCAGGATCTTCCCGGACAAACCGGTAACTAAAAAACCTGCTGAGGTACGTATGGGTAAAGGTAAAGGTGCTCCTGAGTATTGGGTAGCAGTTGTAAGACCTGGACGCGTAATTTTCGAAGCTGAAGGTGTGCCTTTAGAAGTTGCTAAAGAAGCATTGCGTTTAGCCGCTCAGAAATTACCGATCCAAACCAAATTCGTAGTACGTAGAGATTACGTAGAAGCATAGTAAAGTGTTGAGGTGAATGTTGTAAATACTTGTTTATTATAACCGCTACACTCAACGTAAAAGAAAAAGAAAAATGAAAAATTCAGAAATCACAGGGCTTTCAAAAGAAGAATTAGTAGCTAAGATTGCGGAAGAAAAAGAGAACTTATCAAAATTGAAGTTTGCTCACACTATTTCAGCTATCGAAAATCCTTCACGTATTGCAAAAGTAAGGAAAGACATAGCCCGTTTAAACACTGAGTTGACTAAAGTGAAAAACACTGAGTCAGCTACTGAAACTAAATAATTTGAGAGTCGACATGGAAAGACAATTAAGAAAAACAAGAACCGGGTTAGTGGTAAGCAACAAGATGGATAAATCTGTTGTAGTGAGCGTGGAACGTAAAGTAAAACACCCGATTTATGGTAAGTTCGTAAAGAAAACTACCAAATTTATGGCTCACGACGAGAAAAATGAATGTGGTATCGGTGATACTGTATTGATTATGGAAACTCGTCCTTTGAGTAAAAACAAGAACTGGAGATTGGTACAAATTTTAGAAAGAGCTAAATAAGATGGTACAACAGGAATCAAGATTAAACGTTGCTGATAACAGCGGCGCAAAAGAAGTATTAGTAATTCGCGTGCTAGGTGGAACCGGCAAACGTTATGCTTCAATTGGTGATAAAGTAGTTGTTACCGTAAAAAGCGCGTTACCTTCTGGTAACATTAAAAAAGGTACAGTTTCTAAAGCAGTTGTTGTAAGAACTAAAAAAGAAATCCGTCGTAAAGATGGTTCTTATATCCGTTTTGACGATAATGCTGCTGTATTATTGAACGCACAGGATGAGCCAAGAGGTACACGTATCTTTGGCCCGGTTGCGAGAGAACTACGTGAAAAACAATTCATGAAAATTGTATCATTAGCACCGGAGGTATTATAAAATGGGAAACAAAGTAAATACACCATCAAAACTTAAAATCCGCACAGGAGATTTAGTTAAAGTCATTGCTGGCGATTCAAAAGGTCAACAAGGAAAAGTACTTTCAGTACTTATAGATAAAAACAGAGCCATTGTGGAAGGCATTAACTTAGTATCTAAGCATACTAAACCAAATGCTGCTAATCCAAACGGTGGTATTATTAAAAAGGAAGCTGCTCTTCACATTTCTAACTTGATGTTGGTTGATCCAAAATCTGGTAAAACTACCCGCGTAGGTCGTAAACTTAACGCAGATGGTAAATTAGTTAGAGTTGCTAAAATTTCAGGAGAGGAGATTAAATAATGGCTACACCAAGATTAAAAAGCAAATACAAAGAAGAAGTTGTAAATGCACTAAAAGAAAAATTTCAGTACAAAACTGTAATGCAGGTTCCTAAATTGGAAAAAATCTGTATCAATCAGGGTGTTGGTCGTTTTTCTGTTACAGATAAGAAAATTATGGATACCACTATCGTTGAGTTGACTACCATTACTGGTCAGCAAGCGGTTCCGGCTAGTTCAAAGAAAGATATCTCTAACTTTAAATTACGTAAAGGTATGCCGGTAGGTGTACGTGTTACTTTACGCGATAACAACATGTACGAGTTCTTAGATCGTTTGATCTCTGTAGCTTTGCCTCGTATCCGTGATTTCAAAGGTATTAATGATAAAGGATTTGATGGAAAAGGTAACTATACATTAGGTGTTACTGAGCAAATCATCTTTCCTGAGATTAATATCGATAAAATCAATAAAATTTTAGGTATGGATATAACTTTCGTAACTTCGGCAAAATCTGATGTTGAGGCTCTTGAGTTATTGAAACAATTCGGATTACCATTTAAAAATCAAAAAACAGCAGAATAATGGCAAAAGAAGGTGTAAAAGCACGCGAAGTTAAGCGCCAAAAATTGGTAGCTAGATACGCTGAAAAACGTGCAGTATTAAAAGCTGCAGGAGATTTCGAGGGTTTAGATAAATTACCTAAAAACTCATCTCCGGTACGTTTACACAACCGTTGTAAATTAACTGGTCGTCCTCGTGGATATATGCGTACCTTTGGTATTTCAAGGGTAACATTCCGCCAGATGGCACTAGACGGTAAAATACCAGGTGTTAAAAAAGCATCCTGGTAATATAGAATAGTATCAAGTACTGTAGTATCAAGTATAGAGCAGCAAGTATCAGGACCATATTGGACTTGATACTTGTATCTTATTACTTGATACTTATGTCTTACTAAAAAAGAATTTTAACCGGTAGCAGGTCCCACAGCTGGGTAGCAGAAGGAAACCACTATCAAAAACAATAAAAAATGAATACAGATCCAATAGCAGATTATTTAACAAGAGTAAGGAATGCCATTAAGGCCAACCACCGTGTTGTAGAAATTCCTGCATCAAACCTTAAAAAAGAAATTACTAAAGTTCTTTTTGACAAAGGTTACATCGCGAACTACAAGTTTGAAGATACTACAGTTCAAGGCACTATTAAAATTGCTTTGAAATACAATCCAATTACTAAAGTTCCTGCTATTCGTACATTAGTGCGAGTAAGTAAACCAGGTTTGAGAAACTATGCTGGTGTTGAAAATATGCCAAGAGTATTAAACGGTTTAGGTATCGCAATCTTATCTACTTCTAAAGGTGTAATGACCGATAAAGAAGCAGCCAAATTAAACATTGGTGGTGAGGTATTGTGTCACGTTTATTAATATTAGGAGAACAGCACAATGTCAAGAATAGGAAAAGCCCCAATTACAATCCCTGCAGGTGTTACAATTACCGTATCAAAAGATAACGTAGTAACTGTAAAAGGACCAAAAGGTGAATTAACACAAGCAGTAGATTCAGATATCACTGTAAGTCAGGAAGATGGAATTTTAACAGTTCAACGTCCATCAGATCAAAAGAAACACAAAGCATTACACGGTTTATATCGCTCATTGCTTAACAACATGGTTGTTGGTGTTACAGAAGGTTATAAATTAACTCAAGAATTAGTAGGTGTTGGTTACCGTGCTACAAACACAGGTAATACATTAGATCTGGTTTTAGGTTATTCTCACCATTATGTATTCCAATTGCCAGCGGAAATTACCGTAACTACGCAATCAGAAAAAGGTCAGACTCCTAAAATCATTTTAGAGAGTACCGACAAGCAATTGATCGGTCAGGTAGCAGCGAAAATCCGTTCGTTACGTGCACCAGAGCCATACAAAGGTAAAGGTATCAAGTTTGTAGGTGAAGTGTTAAGAAGAAAAGCAGGTAAATCAGCATCTAAAAAATAGTAATCATGGCAGGTAAAAAATTATCAAGAAGAGATCGTATTAAAAAAGGGATCAGAAAAAGACTTACCGGTTCGGAAGAACGTCCAAGGTTATCTGTATATAGAAGCAATAAAGGGATTTATGCGCAGGTAATTAACGATGTAACCGGTAAAACAATAGCATCAGCATCATCATTATCGAAAGATTTTACTGGTACTGGAAACAAAAGCGATCAGTCGGTAGCAGTAGGCAAATTAGTTGCCGAAAAAGCAATCGCTGCAGGTGTTAAAGAAGTTGTTTTCGATAGAAATGGCTATTTATACCACGGTCGTGTAAAATCGTTGGCAGAGGGTGCCCGCGAAGCTGGTTTAGTATTTTAATCTGAAGAAAAAGTAAGATGTCAACTATTAATATAAAAAGAGTAAAAACCACCGATATCGAATTAAAGGATCGTTTGGTTAGTATACAACGTGTTGCCAAAGTAACCAAAGGTGGCCGTACTTTCAGCTTCTCAGCAATTGTTGTTGTAGGTGATGAAAACGGTGTTGTTGGTTTCGGTTTAGGTAAAGCGAAAGAGGTAACTGAAGCAATCGCTAAAGGTGTGGATGATGCTAAAAAGAACTTGGTAAAAGTTCCAATTTTAAACGGTACTGTTCCTCACGAGCAAATCGGTAAATTCTCAGGTGGTTTTGTTTTAATCAAACCAGCTGCAGTAGGTACCGGAGTAATTGCTGGTGGTGCGATGCGTGCCGTATTAGAGAGTGCTGGTGTACACAACGTATTGGCAAAATCTAAAGGATCATCCAACCCACACAACGTGGTAAAAGCAACTGTTGATGCGTTAACTAAAATGCGCGATGCTTATACGGTAGCTCAAACCCGTGGTATTGATTTAAACAAAGTATTTAACGGATAATATCATGGCTAAGATCAAAATAACACAAGTAAAAAGCGTTATCGACAGAAGCGAGCGCCAAAAAAGAACCGTTCAGGCTTTGGGTTTATCTAAAATGAACCAAAGTGTTGAGGTTGAAGCTACACCACAGATTATCGGTATGGTTCGCAAAGTGAACCACTTGGTAGCAATCGAAGCAATTTAATAAAGTTTTAAAGGTAATATTGGGTAAAACCGGTATTACCTTTATATATGTTTAATCGTTGTACCTGTTTAGTGAAAGCGAAGGGCAACACAAATTCAAAAAGATGAATTTAAGTAATTTAAAACCTGCAGTAGGTTCTACAAAAAACAGCAAAAGAATTGGTCGTGGTACAGGTTCTGGTCGTGGCGGTACTTCAACCCGTGGTCACAAAGGTGCGGGTTCTCGTTCAGGTCACAAAACTAAAATCGGTTTTGAAGGTGGTCAAATGCCTTTACAACGTCGTGTGCCTAAAGTTGGTTTCAAACCAATCAACCGTACTGAGTATGTTGGTGTAAACTTAGATGTTTTACAAGCTTTAGCTGAAAAACACAGCTTAACAACTATCGACTTTGCTGCTTTACAAGCACATGGTTTAGCTTCTAAAAACGACTTAGTTAAAATTTTAGGTCGTGGTGAAGTTAAAGCAAAGCTGGAAATTACGGCACATGCGTTCTCTGCAACCGCACAAAAAGCTATTGAAGCTGCAGGTGGTTCTATTGTAAAATTGTAATTATTAAATGAAGAAGCTATTTACTACTTTAAGTAATATCTGGAAAATTCAGGAATTAAAAGAGCGTATATTGTTTACGCTCTTAATTCTTTTGGTATACCGTTTCGTATCTCACGTGGTTTTACCAGGTGTAGATCCAACTGCTTTAGGCAATAACGAAAAATCAGGAATCTTAGGCTTACTAGATATGTTTGCCGGAGGTTCTTTCTCTCGTGTGTCTATTTTAGCATTGGGGGTAATGCCTTATATCTCTGCATCCATCGTGGTGCAACTATTGGGTATTGCTGTTCCTTCTTTCCAAAAAATGCAGAAAGAGGGCGAAAGTGGTAGAAAGAAAATGAACCAGATTACCCGTTACCTTACGGTAGCGATCACAATCGTTCAATCTGTTGGTTACGTTAAAACGCAAGTTCCTGCAGAAGCTATTTTGTTGCCAAATACTTTATTTTTAGTGTTATCTACATTTGTATTAACAGCAGGCACATTATTTGTAATGTGGTTAGGTGAAAAAATTACAGATAAAGGTATTGGTAACGGTACATCACTAATCATCATGGTTGGTATTATTGCCCGTTTACCTGTTGCAATTTCTCAAGAATTTAGTGCGCGTGTAGGCTCATCTAGTGAAGGTGGAGGCCCTGTTGCATTGGTTTTAGAGATCGTTGCTTTATTTGCGGTGGTAATGTTTACCATTTTAATTGTTCAAGGTGTACGTAAAGTACCTGTACAATACGCTAAGAAAATTGTTGGTAACCGCCAGTTTGGTGGTGTTCGTCAGTACATTCCTTTAAAGGTTAATGCTGCTGGTGTGATGCCGATCATTTTTGCTCAGGCGTTAATGTTCATTCCAGGTGCTTTAATGCAGTTTGTTCCTTCATTACAAGGTTCTTGGTTAATCCAGTTCAGTAACACAACTTCGTTGGCTTATAGCTTAACGTTCGCATTTTTAATTATCGCATTTACTTTCTTCTATACTGCCATTACAGTTAATCCAACTCAGATGAGTGATGATATGAAGAAAAACGGTGGTTTTATCCCAGGTATTAAGCCAGGTTTTGCAACATCAACTTTTATTGACGATGTAATTTCTAAAATCACTTTTCCAGGTGCAGTATTTTTAGCGATCATTGCTATTTTACCTTCTTTAGCAGTTAAGTTTGGTATTAAACAAGAGTTTGCGCACTTCTTCGGTGGTACTTCTTTATTGATTTTAGTGGGTGTTGTATTGGATACTTTACAGCAGATCGAAAGTTATTTATTGATGCGCCATTATGATGGTTTGATGAAAACGGGTAGAGTTACTGGCAGAACAGGAGTTCCTGCTGCAAGTAGCAACGCAGCGTTGTAGTGTAACGGATGTCTAAAATTTATTACAAATCTCTTGAGGAGATCGAGTTAATAAGAGAAAGTTCCATGCTTGTTTCTAAAACTTTAGCCGAAGTGGCCAAGGTGATAAAAGCAGGCATGACTACTATCCAGTTAGATAAATTAGCCTATGAGTTTATAAGTGACCACGGAGCGATTCCGGCATTTTTAAACTATAATGGTTTCCCTAATTCTTTATGTATTTCGCCAAATGAGCTAGTTGTTCATGGTTTTCCGAGTGAATACTTAATCAAGGATGGGGACTTAATTTCGGTTGATTGTGGGGTAATTAAAAACAATTATTTTGGCGATTCTGCTTACACTTTCTCCATAGGGGAAATTGATGCAGAAAAACAGAAATTGGTTGAGGTTACTAAACGTTGCTTGGAATTGGGTATAGAAAAAGCTGTTGTTGGTATGCGTATCGGTGATATCGGTTTCGCTGTTCAGCAGTATGCAGAAGCTAATGGATTTGGCGTAGTAAGAGAACTTGTAGGACATGGTGTTGGTGTAAAACTTCATGAGAAGCCAGAAGTTCCGAATTATGGGAAACGTGGTGCAGGACCAAAACTTGAAGAAGGGATGGTAATTGCGATAGAACCCATGATCAATGCAGGCATAGCCGGTGTTAAATTCCATAACGATGGGTGGACGGTAACCAGTAAAGACAATAAGCCATCGGCACATTTTGAACACACAGTAGCCATAAAAAAGGGCAAAGCAGATATTTTATCAACGTTTTCTATAATAGAAGAAGTTTTACAACAAAAAAAATAAATAATTAAAATTTTTTATTTAATTTTGCAACCCTGTTTAGAAGCAGCTAATTAAGTAACAATCAATAAAATATGGCTAAACAAGCCTCAATTGAACAAGACGGAGTAATAAGAGAAGCATTATCCAATGCAATGTTCCGGGTAGAACTCGAGAATGGGCATGAGATTATTGCGCATATTTCAGGAAAGATGAGGATGCACTACATCAAAATCCTTCCTGGAGATAAAGTTAAATTGGAAATGTCTCCTTATGATTTAACAAAAGGACGCATTACTTATAGATACAAATAAAATGAAAGTTAGATCATCAATTAAAAAGCGTAGCGCTGATTGCAAGATTATTCGCCGTAAAGGAAAACTTTACGTAATCAACAAGAAAAATCCTAAATACAAGCAACGTCAAGGGTAATTAAGAATATTGTAATCAACCGCACAACGGTGGCCCGCCGTTCGGAATTACTTAAAACATAAATAAATATGGCAAGGATTTCAGGTATTGATTTACCAAGAAACAAAAGAGGAGAGATCGGTTTAACCTATATCTACGGAATTGGTAGAACAACTGCTCAACGTATTTTAACTACGGCAGGTATCGATTTAAACAAAAAAGTACAAGACTGGTCTGATGATGAGTTATCAGCAATCCGTACAATGATTAACGATGAGATTAAAGTAGAAGGTGCTTTACGCTCAGAGGTTCAGTTAAACATCAAACGTTTAATGGATATTGGTTGTTACCGTGGTTTACGTCACAGAAAAGGTTTACCTTCTCGTGGTCAGCGTACTAAAAACAACTCACGTACTCGTAAGGGTAAGAGAAAAACAGTTGCTAACAAGAAAAAAGCTACTAAGTAATAGATAGATAGGAGAAGTGAGATTTTAGATATGAGCACCATGTCTTTAAAATCTGCTCAAATCTGGAATAAAAGAGAAAAAGTAGGATACTGAGTATCGGGGTAGAGAAAGTCTCATATCTCAAGTCTCATATCTAAAATCTAAAAGATAAAATGGCTAAGAGTAAAAAAGTAACAAAAAAACGTATCGTTGTAATTGAGCCTGTTGGTCAGGCGCATATCAATGCTACCTTCAACAACATCATCGTTACCTTAACAAACAACAACGGACAAACTATTTCATGGTCTTCTGCTGGTAAAATGGGCTTTAAAGGTTCTAAAAAGAACACCCCTTATGCAGCTGGTCAGGCAGCTTCTGATTGTGGTAAAGTTGCGTTTGATTTAGGTTTACGTAAAGTTGAAGTATTTGTAAAAGGTCCGGGTTCAGGTCGTGAATCTGCAATCAGAACTTTGCAAGTAGCAGGTATCGAGGTAACATCTATTAAAGATATTACTCCACTTCCTCACAACGGATGTCGTCCTCCTAAAAAGAGAAGAGTTTAATTAATTTTAAAGCTAAGAATCTCCAGCTTCAGGTTGGATGATACTTTAAAACAGAAAAAAATGGCAAGATATACAGGCCCAAAATCAAAAATTGCACGTAAATTCAGAGAACCAATCTTCGGTCCTGATAAAGTGTTAGACAGAAAAAATTATCCTCCTGGGCAACATGGCTCATCAAAAAGAAGAGGAAAACAATCTGAATATGCTATCCAGTTAATGGAGAAACAAAAAGTAAAATACACTTATGGTGTATTAGAAAAACAATTCAGTAACTTATTTAAAAAAGCATCTTCACGTGCTGGTATTACCGGTGATAACTTACTTCAGTTATTAGAGGCACGTTTAGATAACACAGTTTACCGTTTAGGTATTTCAACAACCCGTTCTGGTGCACGCCAGTTAGTTAGCCATAAACACGTTACCGTGAATGGTGAAGTTGTAAATATCCCTTCATATCAGTTAAAAGCTGGTGATGTGGTTGCTGTTCGTGAAAAATCTAAATCTTTAGAATCAATTAGTAACTCAGTTGCAGGTAGAACTATTAATAAGTTTGCTTGGTTAGAGTGGAATGCCAGTGAATTAACCGGTAAATTCTTAACCTACCCTCAACGTGATGAGATTCCTGAAAATATCAAGGAAAACTTAATCATCGAGTTGTACTCAAAGTAATAAATGATCTGGTTAATTACCTCAAAAGGGTAATTAACTTTTTTCATATTACTATATATTCAATAACGAATTTAAAAAAATATAAATGGCAATTTTAGCATTTCAGAAACCAGACAAAGTGATCATGCAGAAATCAACCGATTTCGATGGCACATTTGAATTTCGTCCTTTAGAGCCCGGTTTCGGTGTAACAATTGGTAATGCCTTAAGAAGAATTTTACTTTCTTCGTTAGAAGGTTATGCTATTACTACTATTCGTTTTTCAGGCGTATCTCACGAATTTTCTACCATGAAAGGTGTTGTAGAAGATTTAACTGATATTATCTTAAACTTAAAACAAGTTCGTTTTAAGAAAACAGGTGATTCAGGTGATTCTGAAAAAGTTTTCATCATCGTTAATGGTCAAGATCAGTTTAAAGCTGGTGATATCACTAAATTCTCTAACAACTTTACAGTTTTAAACCCTGAGCATGTAATTTGCAACATGGATAAATCTGTTACTTTGGAAGTGGAATTAACCATCAATAAAGGACGTGGTTATGTACCTGCTGAAGAAAATAAAGTTGCTGATGCTGTTGTAGGTGTAATCGCAATCGATTCGATTTATACTCCAATGAAAAATGTAAAATACACGATCGAAAACTTTCGTGTTGAGCAAAAAACGGATTATGAAAAATTGGTTTTAGATATCTCTACTGACGGTTCAATTCATCCGGAAGAAGCATTAAAAGAAGCGGCTAAGATCCTTATCCAACATTTTATGTTATTCTCTGATGAGAATTTGGTATTAGAATCTCAGGCTAAAGAAGAAACTAAAGAAGTTGACGAGGAAATTTTACACATGCGTAAAATCCTTAAAACTGAATTGGTAGATATGGATCTTTCAGTTAGAGCATTAAACTGCTTAAAAGCTGCTGACATCCGTACTTTAGCTGATTTAGTTTCTTACGATGTTGCTGATATGTTAAAATTCAGAAACTTCGGTAAGAAATCTTTAACAGAGATCCAGGAATTAGTAAAATCAAAAGGTTTATCATTTGGTATGAACCTGTCTAAATTTAAGTTAGACGAAGAATAAGCGCATGGCGCTCCGCGCTAAGCGAAATAAACTATTAGTTCACAGTGTATAATTCCCTCTGAGACAGAGACGGTATACACTTAATCAAAAAACAATGAGACACGGTAAAAAAGTAAACCACTTAGGTAGAACCGACAGCCACAGAAAAGCGATGTTAGCTAACATGGCTACATCACTTATTAAAGCAAAAAGAATTACTACAACTTTAGCTAAAGCTAAAGCTTTACGTACTTATGTTGAGCCATTAATCACTAAAGCGAAAAATGACACTACTCACTCACGTCGTACAGTTTTCTCTTACCTACAGGATAAAGAAGTAATCACTATTTTGTTCCGCGAAGTGGCTGAAAAAGTTGCTAACCGTCCAGGTGGTTATACTCGTATCATTAAATTAAACAATCGTCAGGGTGATAATGCTGAGATGGCTTTAATTGAATTGGTAGACTACAATACAGTTTACGGTAAAGATGTAGAAGTTAAAGAAGAGAAGAAAACAACTCGTCGTGGTAGAAGTAAAGCTACTGCTGCACCTAAAGCTGCTGAAGCGAAAGCTGAAGTTGCCGAAGAAGTTGCTCCTGCTGAAGAAGCTCCTGCTACTGAAGAACCAAAAGGAGAATAATTTTATTCGCCTTAAGCATACGAAAGTCCTGTTCGAAAGAGCAGGACTTTTTTTGTTTTCTGTCATTCTGAACGCAGTGAAGAATCTTTAAGCCATGAAATGATGACCTGAATAAGGTGATAAAAAAACCTGGATTAGTTGAAATCTGTAGACATACCAGGTTTCTGTGGTATTAGCAAAGTGATTCTTCGCTGCGCTCAGAATGACAATACCTTAAAACCAATAACTATTGAACCAATGAACCAAACCAATCAAACGTTTGTCTCATTTTTCATTACATAGCCTTATTTCATTCTGCTATACATAAATTAGCCTAAAACAAATTGATCATGAAATTTAGGCTTGTTCTACTGTTCTGTTTATTCGGACAACTATCCCTTAATGCGCAAATACTTAAATATACCAATAGTAACAATGCCTGGAATCCTGATTCTTTGGGTAATCACAGGGCTGTTGTTCAATTTGCTGGCACAGGTAAAATCGCACATGCAAAAATTGATTGGCGCAGGAGGGATGAACATCCTGAATTAAAAGGGATCATCATTCAGGATGCCAATGGAAAAACTGTTTCGCTTGTAGTTACGGATAAGCTAACCAGAGAAAGTGCGGATATTTATTTCGAAACTTCTGGCGCTGGGAAATATTATGTGTATTACCTCGCTTATAAAAATGAGGGGAGGAGTAATTATCCAAAGGGCGTTTATATTAAACCTAAACAAATTGATGAGAGTTGGTTAAATAGGGCGAAAAAAGTTAAAGTAAACACTGCTGTGAAGGAGATCCAGTCTATCGATGCTTTTAACTCCTTTTATCCCATGGAAGTAATTGCTACAGGCAAAGAAACAGCTGCATTAAAGGCCAAACATGCTTCGGAAGCTTTTGTCGTTTTTCCCGAAGACAGAATGTTTCCAATTAAAATGCAGAATGATTTACCTTATCGTTGGATACAAAAGGGTGCTGCAAATACTTTTACAGGTTTAGCAAGCAGAGGCGAAAATTATGCGCTACAATTAGGCGTATTTGCTTTGAAAGATCTAAATAACCTGACAGTAAGCTTTGGTGATCTAAAAACTGCCACCGGAAAAGTAATCTCTTCGAAATACATCAACTGTTTAAATACGAATGGAATAAGTTATGATAACAAGCCATTGGTTAAAACGGTAAATATGGCCTCCGGTAAAATTCAACCGATGTGGATAACAATTAACATTCCTAAAAATACAGCTCCTGGTATTTATGCAGGTAAATTCACGGTTAAAGCCAATGGAAAAGCTAAAGTAATTGGTGCCAGAATTACTATTGGTAACGAAGTTTTGGCTGATGCCGGGGTAGGAATGCCAAACAAACAGACCCGTTTAAGCTGGTTAAATTCTACTATGGCGCAAGCTAATACCGTAGTGGCTCCTTATACGCCCTTAACAGTTGAAGGTAATGTAATTTCTCTTTTAGGTAGAAAATTCGAAATCAATGCAGATGGTTTTCCTAAGCAGATCCAGACTTTCTTTAATGCTGAAATGACCGCTTATAAAGAAAAACCAAATAATATCCTGGCCGAGCCGATTCACTTTCATTTTTTTAATACACCAAAAACGCAGGAGAAATTTGCACCAGGTAATTTCCAGATTACCAGTAAAGAAGCTGGGACAGTAAAATGGTCGGCGACTAACATCTCTGAAAACTTGAAAATGGATTTAGAAGGTGCTTTGGAGTTTGATGGTTATGTGCATTACGTTGTTAAGGTTACTGCCTTAAAAGATGTTGAATTTAGCAATGTTGATTTTCATATCCCTTTTGATAAGGGTTCTACTAAATACTTGATGGGTTTAGGAGAGAAAGGTGGTGTTAGACCAGATACCGTAAAATGGAAATGGGATGTAGCCAATAAAAACCAGGATGCAGTATGGGTCGGAAACGTGAATGCGGGCCTGTATTACAACTTGAGAGATGAGAATTATATCAGGCCATTAAACACCAATTTCTACCTTCAGAAGCCTTTATTGTTGCCTAAATCGTGGGGAAATGGGGATAAAGGAGGGATCCAGATCAATGTAAAAGGCAGTTCGATGCTGGCCGATAACTTTACAGGGCCAAGAAGCATGAAAAAAGGTGATGTATTGTACTACAATTTTAATTTACTGATCACACCGTTCCATTTACTTAACACCGATTTTCAATGGGACAACCGTTTTTATCATAAATATGGCGATTTAGATTCTATTAAATCGACAGGTGCAACCGTAGTGAACATTCACCATGCTACACCGATTAATCCCTGGATCAACTATCCATTTATTGAGTGGAAAAAGATGAAAGGTTATATTGATAATGCACATTCAAAAGGATTAAAAGTGAAAATTTATAACACTGTTCGAGAATTATCTAATCATGCATACGAGTGGCCTGCTTTACGGAGTTTAGGTGCCGAAGTATATTCTCCAGGTAATGGCGGTGGTTTTAGCTGGTTACAGGAACATTTAGATTCGAACTATATTGCAGCCTGGTTTGTGCCTGAAATTAAAGATGCTGCTGTAATTAACAGTGGAATGAACCGTTGGCATAATTATTATGTAGAGGGCATGAACTGGCTGGTAAATAATGTTGGCATTGATGGGGTTTATTTAGACGATGTGGCCTTCGATCGCGTAACCATGAAGCGGATTAAACGTGTGCTGACACAGCATAACCATCCGGGCATTATCGATCTGCATTCAGCAAATCAATACAATAAAAGTGATGGTTTTAACAATAGCGCCATTTTATACCTGGAGCATTTCCCTTACCTGAACCGTTTATGGTTTGGCGAATATTTCGATTACCAGAAAAACAATCCCGATTTCTTTTTAACAGAAGTAAGCGGCATTCCGTTCGGTTTAATGGGTGAGATGTTGCAGGATGATGGAAACCCTTGGCGCGGCATGATTTATGGCATGACAAGCCGTTTGGGCTGGTCGGAGAAAAGCGATCCAAAACCGCTGTGGAAAGCCTGGGATAACTTCGGTATTAAAGGATCTGAAATGATTGGTTACTGGAGCGAAAACTGTCCGGTTAAAACTGATAACCCAAAAGTATTGGCAACGGTTTACAAACAAAAAGGTAAAACGATGATTGCTTTGGCTAGCTGGGCAGAAGGAGATACTAAGGTTAATTTAGCTATTGATTGGGCTAAGCTTGGTTTAGATGCATCTAAAATAAAAATTACTGCTCCTGCAATTGATAAATTTCAAACTGCAGGAAGTTACCCTGAAGGTGAATCGGTTCCTGTTGAAAAAGGAAAAGGTTTGATTTTGATAGTGGAGTAATTTTATTTGTCAAGGTTTGTGTCTTCACGAGCCACGTAATTTCTGTTAAAGATAATATTTTTACCGTCATTTCGAGCGGAGTGCAATGCAGTCAAAAAATCTGTCTAGGTAGATCTCTCCATTCCGCTGTGCTCCAGTCGAGATGAAGATTTTTTTAGAAATTATATCTTCACATTTTCCATGCGCCGTGGTTTTGTTTCCCCCACGAACCACACGAATCAATAAAAAAGGTCAAGTTTTTTAACTTGACCTTTTACGTTTAATAACGTTGTTATATCTTCACATTTTCCATACCATACTGTTTCAGTACATCGGCAGGAACACCGGCCCATTGGTTTGGTGCATTACCCACATAACCAATGTCTTTTACGCCCATTTCTGTAGTGTAAAAACCCGATGCCGTTAAATTTCTCATTCTATTGAAAAAGGTTACGCCTGCCTGCATTTCTGGCCTGGCTTTTTTAGGGTATGCAATTTCATCAACGATCGAGATCTGCTGATCTGCCGAAGCTTCAACAAAAGGTTTTTGAAATTTATTAAAGCTGTATACGTCCAGCCATTTCAGGCCGCCACGCATAGGTACTTTATGTTCAGGAATATCTTTTACTATAAATTCGATAAACTCTGGCACTTTGGCATCGGATGCACTGCCCGAAACCTCGTCCTTAGGAATAATGATATCGGCCAAAACCGTAATGGTGGCCATTTCATGTTTAGTGAAAAAAGTTTCTGATTTCAGGTTTTTATCACGGTCTAGTTCCCATTGCTCCCTCCCTGCTTCTTTTGCACTTTCTTCTGGTGCGGCAACTTCGGTTTTTGTTTCGGGCTGCTTACAGGCATCAAGCAACACGGTTGTGCTTATGGCTGTTAAGCCTAGTGCTTTTAGTGAATCACGTCTGTTCATTATGGTAATTCTTAAATGTTCTGTTTTTTCTTTTGAGCTAAAATATATTCTGCAGTACGCATCGAAAGGGCTAAAATCGTCCAGGTGGCATTTTTGTCACCCTGTTGCACAAACGGTCCTGCATCTACTACAAATAGATTTTTACAGTCATGTGCCTGGCAGTATTTATTTAGCGCTGATTTTTTAGGATCATCACCCATGCGGATGGTACCTACTTCGTGGATGATTTTTCCAGGGTTGAGTAAGCCATAATTGGTATCTGCGCCTTGAATTTCGGAAGTCACTACTGCCCCCATCTCTTTCATAATCGAAAGAAAGGTTTCCTGCATGTGTTTAGCCTGTAGAATTTCATCTTTGTCCCATTTATAGTTAAATCTTAAAACAGGGATACCATATTTATCTACTGTGTTCGGGTCGATTTCGCAATAGTTAGTTTCTCTGGCAATTGCAGTACCACGGCCAGCCATGCCAACACCGGTTCCATAAAACCGGCGGTAATCATCTTTTAATGATTTTCCATAACCTCCCGCTTCTTTCATTTTACCATCTCTGCCAGGCACCATTCCGTTCATTTGAGCCACACCACCACCAAAACCGTAAGCAGGCATACCCATTCCGCCCCAATATTCGATATGGTAACCGCGTGGGAAATTCAATTTCCTGTTGTCTAACCACCACGGAGAATAAATGTGCACACTGCCTACACCATCTTCATTATAACGTTTCCTATCCATCAATTGTGGCAGGAATCCCGAAACACTTGCCCCGGTAGAATCGTGCAGGTACTTACCAACCACGCCACTGCTGTTAGCCAGGCCATTTGGATGTGAAGTTGATTTTGAATTTAATAATATACGTGCAGATTCGCAGGCACTGGCACCTAAAATAACCAGTTTGCCGTTTACCTGGTATTCTTGCAAATCTTTACGGTTCACATAAGAAACACCTTTAGCCGTACCATCCTTATCCGTAATCACTTCGCGTACCATCGCATCGGTAATCACAGTCAGGTTCCCTGTTTTTACTGCCGGGTTTACCAGACATGATGAGGACGAAAAATCGCCATAAACTTTACAACTTCTGCCACATTGGCCACAGTAAAAACAAGGTGCGCGATCATTGTTATTCGGTAAAGCTTCGGTTAATACGGAGCCGCGACCGGTAATTACCTTTACCCCAGCTTTTTCTGCTCCTTTTTTAATGAAAAGCTCATTTAACCTTGGTTTAGGTGGTTTCATAAAGATGCCATCAGGTTCATTTTCTAAACCTTCAGCTGTTCCGTAAATACCGATCATGCGGTCAACTTTATCGTAAAATGGTTTTACGTCAGCATAGGTTATCGGCCATGCATCGGTTAAACCATCTTTAGGTTTAAAATCGTCAGGCCCCATCCGCAAAGAAATCCTTCCCCAGTGATTGGTACGGCCACCAAGCATGCGAGAACGGAACCATTCGAATTCGCTTTTGTTTTTCTGGGTATAAGGCTCGCCTTCTAATTCCCATCCTCCGTAAGAAGCATCAAAATCACCAAATGGACGAACAGTGCCTGCCCCACGGCGTGGCGACTCCCATGGCCATTTTAATTGATGTGAATCTAATCGTGGATCGAAATTTTGACCAGCCTCAAGCAATAAAACCTTTTGACCAGCATGCGCCAGGACATAGGCTGCCATCCCGCCTCCAGCTCCTGAGCCAACAACAATGGCATCATAAACAGTAGGCGATTTTTTTATCTGAAAGTCACTCATGTATTGTGATTAGCTATTTAAATATCCTAATCTAGAATTTAATTTTCTGAAAAAAAAGCGTTGCGCTACTTTGGAATCAATATAGATAATGGTGCCCTTTTGTATTTCTAAATCGTATTATGTCATTCATTTAAATCAATACCAACGATTTTTCTGGTTGAAAATGGCTGTACATATTACATTTTACCTCTTCCATCATTTTTTATGGTCGCTCTATTGTTACATTATTATAAGTATATGCCGCTCCAGATAAACTTGATTATCTTTGTATTTTAAATTAATGTCAGTGACAGAATATATCAACCAATTTATTACAGCTTTAAGAGAAAGTTTAAATGCTGAAACTTTTGCGAAAATTTCTTTGGGGAACTACAAAGGAGCAGAGGAAGCCTTAAAGCAATTGCTGATCCGTAAGGTGGTGATCAAACGCGAAGATAAACTGGCTTTTACCTATCGTTATAAAACACGCGACGTGGTAAAAAACTATGCTATAAATGAAGCAATCGATTTAATTGGGGGTTATCTGGAGAATGGATTTAAAATAGCTACGCTGTTTACCACAGAAAATGACCTGATATTGGAAGAACTGAACAATGGAAAAATTGTATTGAGGAAAGGTAAAGCCTCAAGTGTAGTAGCGCCATCAGTCTATCATGACCAAGAAAAAACCAGGTTGATCAAACCTGATTCGAAATCATACTTAACGGAATTAAAGATTACCGACACAGATGGTAGGGTTTTTAAAAATGCGCAGGATAAATTCAGGCAGATTAACCATTACATTGAAATTTTAAGTTCTTTAATAAAAGAACTGCCAGAAGGGACGATTAAAAAAGTGGCTGATATGGGCTCGGGTAAAGGTTATCTAACTTTTGCAATGTACGATTACCTGCATTCGGTTTTAAAGCTGGAAAGCGAGGTGACAGGAGTAGAGTACCGTCAGGATATGGTTGACTTGTGTAATCAGGTTGCTGTTAAATCTGCTTTCGATAGATTGAATTTTGTACAGGGAACTATTGAAGATTATCAGGCTGAGGATGTAAACCTTTTAATTGCATTACATGCCTGCGATACAGCAACCGATGATGCCATTTATAAAGGGATTAAAGCGGATGCCGAACTGATTGTGGTTGCACCATGTTGTCATAAACAGATCCGCAGGGAAATAGAGAAAAGCAAAGTGAAAAATGATGTTTCTTTTTTAACCAAATATGGGATCTTTTTAGAACGTCAGGCCGAAATGGTTACAGATGGGATCAGGGCTTTGATTTTAGAGTATTTCGGTTATAAAACAAAGGTTTTCGAATTCATCTCTGATGCACACACACCAAAAAATGTGCTTGTAGTGGGGCTGAAGGGCAAAGCGCTAAGCGCAGAGCGGAAAGCAGAAGTTTTGATGAAAATTAAAGCCAGCAAGGCGTATTTCGGAATTGGTTATCATCATTTGGAACGGTTGCTGGAGTTATAATTTAACCGCAAAGAACGCTAAGTTTTTCGCAAAGAAACGCAAAGCTGTGATGGCGACGGAAGTGTTCATGTTGTTTTTCTGGCAGAAGACTAAGGCTTCGCTAATTCTATCTGAACTTATTTTATTCGGAGCAGGTTTAAACCCAAAGAGCGTAAATAAGATGAGGAGAGCGTGTAGCTTTTGCATATACAATTAATGACATATCGAATAATTCACTATTTTGGTCGGTGTGACACCAACCAATAGAATGGAACTTACAGATGTAATAAAATCAATGCGATTAATGCCGGGATAGATTGCACATAAAGGATTTTTTTACTGGCTGTTGCAGCGCCATAAATACCTGCAATGATTACGCAGGTTAAAAAGAATATGGCTACATATAGGCGCCAATGAGGATCGCTGATACATAACGACCAGATTAAACCTGCGGCTAAAAAGCCATTGTACAAGCCCTGATTGGCAGCCAAGGTTTTTGTTGGCACAAATAAATCTTTCGGGATGGTTTTAAAAACTTTTGGCGCTCTGGTGGTCCAGGCGAACATTTCCAACCAAAGGATGTAGATGTGGATCAAGGCGACTAAGCCGATTACGATTTGTGCTGCTATTTGCATTTTATAATGGATTATACAGATTTAAGTGATTGAAACGATTGATTGTAATTTAAAGATATAAAACTTTGAGGCATTTAGATGACTACTTAATATTTCTGCTTGTGTTTTTATAACCGGAGCGCAAAAAACGCTGTTCAATAAACCCGATAATAGCGAGCACGAGTGAAACGAAGTAAAGCGGTTAGCGGGGCAGGTGCTCCCGACGAGATTAGAACGCTCATTTTCAAATCACCTTAAAGAACTTCTCTTTAAGCTTTAGTCTTTCTGCTTTCACCTTTGGTCTTTAGTCTTACCCTCCCTTACTTCCATCTTCCATCCTGTATCTTTCATCATTTTCTGTCATGCTGTCAGTAAACTATAGCTTCTTTTTTTACATTTTAACAGTCTTTTACCCATATTTTCTGCCAAAAACCAATTGGCACAAGCATTGTTTAATAGCAGTAGAAATTATAATACTTTAAAAAGAGAAATTAAAAATACAATGGGAAAAATTATTGGAATAGACTTAGGAACAACAAACTCTTGCGTGAGCGTAATGGAGGGCAATGAGCCTGTAGTTATCGCAAACAGTGAGGGTAAACGTACTACACCGTCTATTGTTGCTTTTGCAGAAAACGGTGAGCGTAAAGTTGGCGAGCCTGCTAAACGTCAGGCTATAACCAACCCAACAAAAACGATATATTCGATTAAGCGCTTTATGGGTAGCAGCTACGACGAAAGTGCGAAAGAAGCTGGCCGTGTACCTTATAAAGTAGTAAAAGGTGATAACAACACACCACGTGTTGAAATCGACGACAGAAAATATACTCCACAAGAGATTTCTGCAATGATTTTGCAGAAAATGAAAAAAACTGCTGAAGATTTCCTGGGTCAGGAAGTTACTGAAGCGGTTATTACTGTACCGGCTTACTTTAACGATGCACAACGTCAGGCTACCAAAGAAGCTGGTGAAATTGCTGGTTTAACGGTAAAACGTATCATTAACGAGCCAACTGCAGCTGCTTTAGCTTATGGTTTAGATAAAGCACACAAAGACATGAAAATTGTTGTGTTTGACTGTGGTGGTGGTACGCACGACGTTTCTGTTTTAGAATTGGGTGATGGCGTTTTCGAAGTAAAATCTACAGATGGTGATACACACTTAGGTGGTGATGACTTTGACCACATCATTATTGATTGGTTAACTGATGAGTTTAAATCAGAAAACAGCATGGACCTTTCGAAAGATCCAATGGCGTTACAACGTTTAAAAGAAGCTGCTGAGAAAGCTAAAATTGAGTTATCAAGCACAACTTCTACTGAAATTAACTTACCATACATTACTGCTGATGCCAGCGGCCCTAAACACCTGGTGCGTACATTATCTCGTGCTAAATTTGAGCAATTGGCTGATAGCTTAATCAAACGTACTATTGATCCTTGTAAATCTGCTTTGAAAAATGCTGGTTTAAGCACAAGCGATATCGACGAAATTATCCTGGTAGGTGGTTCAACCCGTATCCCTGCTATTCAGGAAGCGGTTAAAGCTTTCTTCGGTAAAGAGCCAAGTAAAGGTGTTAACCCTGATGAGGTTGTGGCGATTGGTGCTGCTATTCAAGGTGGTGTGTTAACTGGTGATGTGAAAGATGTACTGTTATTAGACGTTACGCCTCTATCATTAGGTATCGAAACTATGGGTGGTGTAATGACTAAATTAATCGAGTCTAACACGACTATCCCAACTAAAAAATCTGAAACTTTCTCAACTGCAGCTGATAACCAGCCTTCAGTAGAAATCCATATTTTACAAGGTGAGCGCCCAATGGCTGGCCAGAACCGTACAATTGGCCGCTTTATTCTGGATGGTATTCCACCAGCACCTCGTGGTGTGCCTCAGGTTGAAGTATCATTCGATATTGATGCTAACGGTATTTTACACGTAAGTGCTAAGGACAAAGCTACTGGTAAAGAGCAAAAAATCCGTATCGAAGCATCTTCAGGTTTAACTGATGCTGAGATCAAAAAAATGAAAGAAGAAGCCGAAGCTAATGCAGCAGATGATGCTAAGCAAAAAGAAGAAGCTGATAAAATCAACGGAGCTGATGCTTTAATTTTTTCAACTGAGAAGCAATTAAAAGAGTTTGGTGATAAATTATCTGCTGATAAAAAAGCACCAATTGAAGCTGGTTTAGAGAAATTAAAAGCAGCTCACTCATCACGTAACTTTGCAGATATCGATGCAGCACAAGCTGAATTGCAAAATGCATGGAACGCAGCATCTGAGGAAATGTACAAAGACGGCGGTCAGCCTCAAGGTGGTGAACAACCACAAGCTGATGGTCAGCCTCAGGGTGGTGGAGATAACGTTACTGATGTTGATTTTGAAGAAGTAAAAGAAGACGATAAGAAATAGTCTTATAGTCGGAAAGTCTGAGGTCAGTAAAGTCCGAAGATTTGAATATAGAAAGCGTTTCTGATTAAGTTCAGGAGCGCTTTTTTTATTAAATAGATCGTCATTGCGAGAAGGCTTTTCCAGCCGACGAAGTAATCTTTTACGTTAAACCTCGCAGGTTTTTAAAACATGCGAGGTCTGGAAAAGCGACCGTTTAACTTATATGTCTTATATGGTTGAAAAGATTTTGGAAATGAATGTTCCTGTGCTTTTTCGGGAGCTGCAGACCCGCCATTCGCTGCAATCTTTTTTAACTTCTGCTATGCTGAGGTACGAAGCATCTTTTCCATAGTTCCTCAGCATGATATGGTTTTAAGGGTTGCTGCAAACAAAAAGTATTTTCGCTGCTGTCGGGTTTATAGAGGAGGGCTTGTGTTTTAAACCTCGCAGGTTTTTAAAACCTGCGAGGTTTATTAAACAGATTTAAACTAAATTTTCTTCAATAACACCCTGCAATTCTTTTTCATTCACCGATAATTCATAAAGCAGTTTAAACTGGTTTTTGACACGGTCTAAGTTTTGGTTAGGATAAGTCGTCGGATAGTACTTGTTCCCACTTAGAAAGTCGGTTAAAAAGCGCAGGGCCTGCATGTAGGTCATGTACTTACCTGAGAATAAAATAAGCTCTTTTTCCATCTCCGTTAAAATGCTTTTCATTTCCGATAAATAGCCTTTTATCATCGCTTCGAAATAAGGCAAACGTATTTTGATTTTATCCAGGTCGGTTTCATTTTCAGAAAAAGCACAAAGATAGGTACGCATCATATCACCCAGATCGGAGATAAACTTTCCGGGCATAATGGTATCCAGATCGATTACGCAAACCCCTTCGTTTGTTTTGCTATCCAGCAACACATTGCTGATTTTGGTGTCGTGATGCATCACACGGTCAGGAAAATCATCTCTATGGACGTATGAGTTATAATAATCTAAAATATACTTATGTGTTAAAGCATTTGAAAGTTGTGCTTTGGCAGCCTGTTTTAATGTTTCATCAGCCTGATTTAAGGCAAACATAAACTGCTCATACCTTAAGCCTAAATCATGGAAACCCGGTATAGTTGGCCGGAGTATTCTGGCATCAAATTTATCCAACAACCTGCTCAGTTTACCAAATTGCCTTGCAGCCTCGTAAGCCTGCTTAGGATCGGCCAAAACATCCAAAGAGATGGTATTGGGCACAAAGGGCAACATCCGCCAATATTCATGACGGATGTGCGCCATTTCTTCACCCCTTGTAGTAGAAACAGGTTTTATAAAAAGATATTCAGGATAATTAAAGTTGAGATAATCTCCAATTGCCTTAAGGTTATTGGCAATGGCCTGGGGTGATTTAAATACCGAGGTATTGATGTTTTGAAGAATGTATTTCTGCTCTTCGTTTGAGGGAGAAAGCAAATAAGTACGGTTAATTAAACCCGTACCTATTTGTGTTATTTTTGTATTTTCTTTAGTATATCCGTAGGCTTCTAAAACTTCGGAATCTAAATTTAATTCCATAGTTTTTCCGGATATGTTCCGTTCTTAACCAATTGGTCAATACTATCCTGAACATAAGGTTTATCTTCCTTGTAAGTTACACCAAACCATTTATTGGGTGTTGGCACCACTTTAAAGGTTGCGATATTGTTTTTTACCAGATTTTCGCCAATTAACGGGATAAAAAATTCTGCTTTAGGTTTATCTTTATTAGCTTCTGCAAATTCCCTGAACATTTCTTCGGTAATTTTAAAAACAGCCGGTGTAAAACCCCAGAAATTCATTGAAACGGGTGTTTCATAAGCTAAAGGAAATTCTTCGCCATTTTCTTCGTAAAAAATACTGCCATCTTTAGGATAAACTTTAGTACGTTCTACAATTTCTTCTAAGTTACCTGATGCATCTACTTTACAAACACCACGCGAAACTGCACCGAACTCTGATAAGGTTTTACCAATTTCGTAACCAATAATAGAATAATTGCTATCCGTCACTTCTGTAGTCAGGAAATCAACCATTTTTTTAAAGGCATCGAAACCATAATAATCATCAGCGTTAATTACGCAGAACGGTTCTTTAACTACGTTTCTACCCGATAGGATTGCATGTGCAGTACCCCAAGGTTTTTCTCTATAAATTTCTTCTTCTATTCCAAACTGTTTTAAATCGAAATTTTGGAAAACATAATCTGTTTCGATCCTCCCTGCAAGTTTAGGTTCAAAAATCACTTTAAAGTTATCTACAAACTCTTCTTTAATGATAAATACAACTTTACCGAAACCGGCTCTTATTGCATCATATATTGAATAATCGATAATCGTTTCGCCATTTGGGCCAAAACCATCAATCTGTTTCATACTTCCATAACGGCTTGCCATACCGGCTGCCAATATTAATAGGGTGGGTTTCATTTATTACTGGTTAATTTTTGTTAGTGCCGAACTTTTTGATGATTAATGGAATAATCCTCTCTGGTTCGTATGGCGAAATTAATAATTTGAGCGTTTTAAAGGTTAAATAATTTGTTTAGAATCCAAAAAGTCCGCCACCGGTTTTTGACCGTGTTTTCTTGCCGGTAAGCATGCCAAAAATACCGCGAACAATTTCTTTACCAATTTGGCGGGTTATTGTCGCGCCCATTACCTGTTCAACCAGGCTTTTTTCGCCAGGTTTAGGTTTGCTTTCCTGTTCGGCCTTTTTTTGGGCTTCGGCTTCTTGCTTTTGTTGTTCTACAGCAGCAGTCTGGTCGTTAATGCGTCTGGTTAAAATTTCGTAGGCACTTTCCGGATCAATTGCATCTTTATATTTGGTATACATCGGACTGGCGTGAACCACCTGATCAAAATCTGCAGCAGTTAACGGTCCCATAACGGCCCTTGGCGGAGTAAGCATGGTTGCAGAAACTTCAGTTGGAATACCTTTTTCATTTAAAACAGTAACCAAAGCCTGTCCGGTTCCCAATGAGGTCAATATTTTATCAATCTCGTAAAAGTCTGATTTTGGATAAGTATTCACCGTCTTTTTTAATGCATCTACATCGTTAGGTGTAAATGCTCTTAACGCATGCTGCACACGGTTACCCAACTGGCCCAAAACACTTTCAGGAACATCGCCAGGGGCCTGAGTACAAAAGAAAACACCAATTCCTTTCGAGCGGATTAACCTGATAATGGTTTCTATCTGTTCTAAAAATGCTTTAGATGAGTTTTTGAACAGTAAATGTGCTTCATCAAAAAAGAATACAAGTTTTGGCTTATCTAAATCGCCAACCTCTGGCATAGTATTAAATAACTCAGCCAACAGGCTGAGTAAAAATGTTGAATATAATACAGGCTGGTTCTGAACATCGGCAATGTTTAGTAGGCTGATGGTGCCTTTGCCATCAACCCGCTCGAAAAGATCTTCAATATCAAATGATTTTTCACCAAACATACCGCCTAATCCCTGCTGTTCAATGGCAACGATTTTCCTAAGCATGGTACCCGATGTAGCTGTTGAAATACTGCCATAACTGCTTTTAATTTCGGCAGCACCAGCACCTTCCGAGAGATAAGAAACCAGTTTCTTTAAATCATTTAAATCAATAACCGGCATTTTATTATCGTCGGCATATTTAAAAATAACCGCCATCACACCTGCCTGTGTATCGTTTAAATCTAAGATTTTTGATAAAAGTGTAGGGCCAAACTCAAGGACTGTTGCGCGCATCTGCGAACCTGTTTTGCCCGAGAGGGAATAAATCTCAACAGGGAAACCGGTTGGCGAGAATGCTTTATTGAGTTGGTTCGCCCTTTCCTCAATTTTAGGGTTAACTGATCCGGGCTGGTTCAATCCTGATAAATCGCCTTTAACATCCAGCATAAAAACGGGAACTCCGGCATCCGACAGTTGTTCTGCTAACAATTGTAATGTGCGCGTTTTACCAGTTCCGGTTGCCCCGGCAATTAAACCATGTCTATTCATCATTTTTAATGATAAATTAACTTCAGCTTCACTGTAAACCTGTCCGTCTAAAATTCCGGCGCCTAAATAAATATACGAACCCGAAGGAGCATAGGATGCCTTTATTTTTTCGATGAATTTTGAAGAAAGATCGCTCATTTTTTAAAATTAGATGGCCAATTTAAGAAACATATCTTAAAAAGGTTATGTTTTTGTTAGCACTTTTAATCTGAAATACTGCACAAACGGTTGTTTAATATTGCTGATTAAGTTGCTTATAATAATTTAGTTCGTTCTGAAGTATTGTTATTTCCTGTTGCATATTTTGCAATTGATTGAGCAGATGAGAAACAGCATGGATGCCTTCCAAATTAATCTGCAGATCGTTTGCCAAACGCAGGTACTGCTCCAGCTTTGATAATTCATCAACTGGCAAAAAGACAGATTGCTTTTTAATGGTGGTACGGATGAGGCCAAAATCTTCGAGAGAATGGATAAAATTGATCTCTACGTGGTGATAGGCGCAAATTTCTTCTACAGGAATTAGATAGGTTTCCATAATGGTTAGAATTTGGAAAGTTTTTCGAATAGTTCTTTTTGTTCAGCATTTAAATGGGTGGGTATTTTAACCTGCCATTTAATATACAGATCGCCAAATTGATTATCTTTTTTGTAAACCGGAAAGCCTTTGCCTTTTAATCTTAAAGTGGCATCGGGCTGTGTTCCCTCCGGCACTTTAAGTTTAACTTTGCCATTCAAGGTTTCCACAATTTTTTCGCCCCCTAAAATGGCGGTATAGAGGTCTATTTCCTCCCGGATATAAATATCGTTCCCTTTCCGTTTGAATTTAGGATCATCGGTAATACTGAATTTTATAAATAGATCGCCTGGAGGGCCATTATTAACTCCCGGCGCACCATAGCCTGGAAGTTTGATCTTTTGTCCGTTTTCTACACCTGCCGGAATAGTAATACGTACCTGCCTGCCATTAACCGTTAGGGTTTGTTTGTGCGTGGTATAGGCATCGAGTAGGTTTAACTGTAAATCGGCATTGTAATCCTGGCCTTTAAAAGGTGAGTTTCTGCTGCTTCTACCACCGCCTCCGCCAAACATGGAAGAAAAGAAATCAGAAAAATCTTCGCCGCCAAAACCACCAGAATAGCTATTACCACCATAACCCTGACCTTGCGACTGGTATTGCCTTTGCTGCTGTTGCTGGGCATCTAACTGATCGGCATGCTGCCAGTCTTTGCCGTATTTATCGTATTTCTTTCTCTTTTCGGGATCGCTTAGAACTTCGTTAGCCTCGTTAATTTGCTGAAATTTTTTATTGGCTTCTTCATTGTTGGGATTGAGATCCGGATGATGTTTTCGGGCTAATTTTCTATAAGCTTTTTTAATATCCTCAGTGGTTGCATCTTTCTTTAAATCGAGGATTTTATAATAGTCTATGTAGTCCATAATGGCTTAACAAATTAATAAAGGGAATGTTCATTTTTATTGTATAAATGTAAGGTTTTAGGATGGAAATGTGGATAGGACTCTAAGACTGACCAACCGCTTGATGTAATTTATTGCAAAAAACCAGGCAGAAAGCCATGTATAAAATTTTACGTTTTTTGCTACAGAAAGAATAGAGATATTGGAAGCTGTTTCATAAATATAGATTGTCATCTTGAGCTTGTCGAAGGACCAATTAAATGTCTTACAAGGCGTTTAGATACTTCGTCGGGCTCAGTACAAGCTAGGTTCAACGTGACAAATGCGAAATGAATTACAATTTATGATACAGCCTTTTTACATTTTGGAACTATAAGCCTCTGACTCCGATCTCCTTACTTTTCGGACTTACGGATACATACTCCTGATTCTCGCAACAGAATTAGTAACCATTTCTTTTAATACCTCCACATTGATATCACTCATTTTTTTAACGTACACACAAGCCTTGGCAGTTTTGTGTTTTCCGAATTTAGCCAGCAATTCTTCGCGGTTTTTGAACTCAGATGATAAATATAAGGCTATGGCATCTTTTCGAGGGGAAAATCCAAAAAGAGGTGCGTCGCCTGCTCTGCCGCTTTCGTATTTGTAATGGTAACTGCCAAAACCAACAATGGCCGTTCCCCACATTTTCGCTTTAAAGCCTGTGGTTTCAACAATAATATCCAAAAGGTTAAAACAATCAGCTCTTTTATTTTCGTCTGCAATGGTATTTAAAAAATCTGGAACGCTGAAATCGTTTTCTGTCGTTTTATTCTGTGCCATATCATGAATTTTATAGAAGTTTACCCAAATAATTTCAGTTTCGTGATGATAGTATTTAATAATGCTTCCATTCCTTACTTATCGTGTGCCACATAGTGATTTACTATGGAATCAATTTATTTGCCGTGATTTTAATGGATGTGAAGAAATCAGCTCAACAGGTAAATGCTTTTAATTAGCTTGACGTAAAACAAAATAGCCACCTGTGCGATGGCTATTGGTAAGAAGAATTGTAGCTTCTTTATGGTGTGCCTGCCCTCCGCGGATCTCCCGCTCACAGGACTTTTTTGTCTTTCCTTATATGCATAACAATTTAGGCAATAGTTGGTTTTGTTCCGCAAAATAATTTTACACATCGTGTGGAAAATGTTAGTATCTCCATAAAATTTGGCAAATGAGATTAAAAAGGGTAAATCCCAGCGTATTTCCACTAAATTTTTAAAGAAAAAACTTTTTTGAATATTTGATGTTTGTGATTTGGTTGTTCTATAGGGTTTGGGTAGTCCTTCATATCGAAAATTATCAAATATAAAATCATGGTGGAATTAAATAATGAGCTTTTTTGTGCACTAGGCGATTTGTCTGCTGACGGATATTTTATTTTTGAACCCCAACAGCAGAAATTTTTATACCTCAACAAGTCCTTTGCCGGAATTTTGGAATTGGAAACAGATCAGATTTTTGATCATCCGCAAATACTTTTAAATCATGTACACCCCGAAGATTTAGCACACGCAATATCCTGTTATGAAGAGTGTATGGAGGATGGGAAAGAAAAAAAATACGAATTCCGTTTGTTATTTGCTGGTCGGGAGAAATATGTGCGCATTATTGTTTTTGCCGTTCAGGATAAAAAAGATAAATATTTAATCGGTACAGTAGAAGATACTACGGTAGCTCGGCATAACAAAATCCATATCGAACAGATCAATGCCCGTAAAAATATCACACTGGAAGTATTGGCACACGATTTAAAAGAACCGCTGGGCATGATGAAATTAACCGCTTCATCAATGGAAGATAGTATTGCACAAATGGGTGACGAGCAGATGATGAATTCGCTTTCCTTTATAAAAGACATGTGCGAACGTAATTTGCTGCTGGTACGAAGCATGATTAACCGGGAGTTTCTAAAGTCATCGGTTATAGAAATCGGTAAAGAAAGGGCCGACCTGGTATGGGAGCTTAGAGATGTGGTTCGTTTTTACAAACGGTCTAAATTGGGTAAAGTTAAAAATATCAAGTTTACCAGTTCTGCAGAGCAGATTTACCTCTATTTAGATAGTATGAAATTTCTTCAGGTGATCAATAATTTAATTTCCAACGCACTAAAGTTTACTGATGATAATGGCTACATTGCCTTACATGCCGAAGAGTTGGAAGACACGGTGCTGATTACAGTAACAGACAATGGAATCGGAATCCCAGAGGAATTACAGCCCGGACTTTTTGATCACTTACCAGAAACGTTAAGACCCGGTTTAAAGGGTGAAGAATCTGGCGGTTTCGGCATGGGCATTATCAAAGCAATTGTTGATTTACATCAGGGGAAAATCTGGTTTAAGAGTAAAACCGGTGTCGGAACTACCTTCTATATCGAGCTGCCAAAGTAGCTGTTTTTAATTTTAAAATACCGTAAGTTATATTTGGATTATGATTAACATTATTCTTGCGGACGATCACCATATCATCCGGACCTCACTTAAAGCACTTATAGAAAAACACGAAGGCATCAATGTTGTTGCAGAAGTGTCAGACGGTTTAGCAGTTTTGGAGCTTCTCGAAAAAGGAATAAAAGCTGATATTATTTTATCAGATATTGTAATGCCAAGGCTAGATGGAATAGCTTTAGCCAATACGATTAAAGAGCGCGGATACACCACAAAGGTTGTTGTTTTATCCATTTTAGATGATGAAAAATATGCCTCAAATGCCTTTACATCAGGGGCTTTTGCTTACCTGTCAAAAGATATCGAAGAAGACGAATTGCTGTTTTGCCTAAAGCATGTAATGAAAGGAAAACGCTATCTTTCTTCTAATTTATGCATTTCCATTTTAGAGCGTTTTAATACCCAGTTAAATATCCTTTCGCAAAAAATGAATACTGAAATCAACTTTTCTGAACGCGAAATTAACGTGTTAAAACTTATCGCCGATGGGCTGACGAATCAGGAAATAGCTGATAAATTGTACTTAAGCAGGCGGACGGTAGAGAGCCAAAGGGAAGCCTTAATCAGTAAAACGGGGGCGAAAAACTCCGCTTCTTTAATTCGTTTTGCCATGCGAAATGGTTATGTAGCCTAGTGTTTTTATCGTTTTAGCGCATTTTTTTTAGTGTTTTAAATAAACCGTAAAAAATCGGGTATTTCTACAAATAACATTGTATGGTACTGTTTGTTGAATATTTACATCAGAGCTAAAACGAATCAATCATGGAGACATTAAATTTCAATTGTGACATATACCAATACCGGCAACCACTTTTCGATCGCGCATTAGCCTATACGCATGATGAAGATGATGCTGCTGATTTAGTTCAAGACACCTTTATGAAAGCATTTAGGTTTTCGGCTAAATTTGAAATGGGAAGTAATGTGCGGGCCTGGCTTTTTACCATCCTGAAAAATACCTTTTTAAATCATTATTATAAGGTAAAGCGTAAAAATGAAATGATCCAGCAGGAAGAGGATTTAACTTCTGTTCAACTGGTTCCAAGTGCATCTTCGAATGCCGGCACCGCAAAGTTTATGATGGAGGATATCCAGAAATCGCTAAATGCCTTGCCTGAAGATTGTCGTTTTTGCTTTTGCCGTTACTTTGAAGGTTATAAATACCATGAAATTGCTGCAGAGCTTGACATCCCACTGGGTACCGTAAAAACCAAAATACACGTGGCCAGAGGTCTGCTGAAGAAAATGCTTAAAAATTATAAATCTGGTTTGGCGGCCTGATATCTTTGATTTATTCGATAAATTCGGGTATAAATACGTGATATGAACTAAGCTACTTAAACTAGATTTGTTGCACATGAGCAACGTGTTAGTTAAGAAAATTCTTATAGTTGATGATGACGAGAACATTCACGATATTATAAAATTAATTTTCGAGGAAGAACATTATCATATAAAAGGTATTTTGAATCCTGGTAATTTAGAAGAAACAATCGCTGATTTTTTACCAGATATTATTTTATTGGACATACTTATTGGTAAGTATGATGGTCGGGATATTTGTAATAAATTAAAGCATAATCCTAAAACAGCATACTTGCCGGTTATATTGCTTTCAGTTTTGAATATGGATGATCTAAATTGTTCGCCAAATGATACCATTGAAAAACCTTTTGATATTGTGAATCTCCAGCAGAAGGTGAAGGCATTGCTGGATAGACCTTAAAGCTTATTTGAACATAAAAAAGGGATAGACTAAAAGCCTATCCCATATCTAAACTCAAACATGCGCTCAAACATGAATGAATCTTAACAACTAAACATTTCAGTTTAGTATTGGTTTTAAAAAAACAGGTTTATCTGTTACATTTTGCATAATTTTTACCTGATTTTTTGTTTTAGTTCTATTTTTAATTCTTTGATCTGTTCTTTTGCCTGTCTGTTCTCCAGGTAAAAATAAATGGCACCCGCTAAAAATATTTTTCCTAATACAAATACTGCAATAAATATCCATTTCCAGGCTTTATTTACGCGCATCTGGTTAGATTCTGATTCTACCTGTATATACTTTTCCTGACTGCTTTCCTGTTCAGATTTTTCATGCCTGTATTTGGGCTCAAAAGTGGTTTGTACAGCTTGGTTACGGCGTTGGATTTCATTAATCTCATGCTCAATTTTAGATAAAGTGCCTGCAGGCGGCTCGATACTCATGCTTTGTGCTAATACTTCCATATCATATTCGAGCTGTTCCAAAGCTTCCTTGAATGCAGGGTATTCTTTTTTCAGCGATAAAACTTGCTGTACCTCCTCTTTGGTGGCAATCCCCATTACATAGGTCTCCATTAAACCGCTTTCAATAATTTTATTAATTTCCACTTTTCCTCCTCATTTTATCGATTGATAATTTTAACTGATTGCGGATTTCGCTTTCATCACAGCCAATTGCTGCTGCCAGGTATGAAATTGATTTTCCATGGTAATATATTGCACAGAATATTTGTTTCTGTAAATCATCTAACAAATCCAGCCTTCCCTTGTTTAATGGTGGCGCCGGTTTTAACTGATGATCTTTTGCCGTAAACAAAGTTAATTTACTTTGTGCATATTGACGCAATTCCAGCCAGATATTTAACCTGCTTTTTTCTTGCAAAATAACAACGTCCTTAACAAATGAAGTAAGAATAGCAACCAGATGCTCTTCTGATTTTTGATGATTTTGGACGATGCCGTTAATATAACCAAGCAGCATGGGCGCATACTGATCATAAAACCAACGGATGTCTTTTGGCTCTGCAGAAGGATTGTTTGAAACTGCTTTGAACATAGGCTGTTTGAAAGTTTTATGCTAAATGAGATGCAAGATAAGACCAAATTTTAAATTATCTGAATTATCTGACCAAAAGTGGCCTAATACTTAGAATCAAAAAATATAACAGTCTTCTGTTTTTGGCTTTTAATGCTGAGATTTATAAAATGAAAATAGCTACTTATAATGTAAACGGTGTAAATGGCCGCTTACCTGTGCTGTTACGTTGGCTGGAAGAAACCCAGCCAGATGTAGTATGCCTTCAGGAATTAAAGGCCCCCCATGAAAAATTCCCTGAACAGGCGATTAAAGATGCAGGTTATAATGCGATCTGGCATGGACAGAAAAGTTGGAATGGAGTAGCTATACTTGCCAGAAATTTAGAAATAACAGAATTGAAGCGTGGTTTGGATGGAGATCCTGAAGATCTGCAGAGCAGGTATATAGAGGCAATGGTAAACGGTATAGTAATTGGCTGTTTATACCTGCCAAATGGCAATCCGGCACCTGGCCCTAAGTTCGATTATAAACTGCAATGGTTTGAACGTTTTGCCGCACATACTGCTACGTTATTGGCGCAAAATATTCCTGTGGTTTTGGCAGGCGATTATAATGTGATTCCAACTGAACTGGATGCCTATAAACCTGAAAGATGGGTCGAGGATGCTTTATTTCGTCCGGAAACACGTCTGGCATTTAAAAATTTAATTGCCCAGGGCTGGACAGATGCTATCAGGAAATTATATCCTACTGAAATCATCTATACTTTTTGGGATTACTTCCGTAATGCCTATGGCAGAAATGCCGGACTAAGAATTGATCATTTTTTAATAAGTCCGCAGGTGAGCGATCGCTTAAAATCAGCAGGTGTGGATAGGAATGTTAGGGGGTGGGAAAAAACAAGCGACCACGGACCTGTTTGGATTGAACTAAATGATTTGTAACTCAGATTAAAATTGTTTTAAATCGGTAACATCTAAAGTTGTTCCAATTAATTTTAACGTTTCGCCGTCCTCTTGTGATAGTATTCCATTGGCTTTAATCCATCGGATTTTCCCATCCGGGCGGCGAATACGGTACACAACATCATAACTGTTTTTTTCTTTGGTAACGGTAAGCTCTATTTCATCCTGAACATGATCAAGATCTTCCGGTAAGATTAAGCCCAGAACGGTTTCATAGCTTAAAACACCATCTGGCGGATAACCAAAGTTCTGTTTAAACGACCGGGTTGAACGAAGTATGCCTGTTGCTATACTCAGCTCCCAAAAACCAAGGCCAAGGTGGTCGAATACCACATCCCAATGACCATCGCAAATAATGGATAGGTCAATATTTTTTTTGTTCATAAATAAAAGGATAAACTATTTGGGTAAATTACATAAACAATGTAAAGATATTTCGAATTTTAATAAAAATAAACTTAAAAATCAGGAGGTTACCTCAATGCTGAACAAAATTAGCTTAAGCTAAAATGATTGGAGGTATAGAGGAAAAAAGAGAGGCTGTATCATCAAAAAATAGAATGTCATCCTTGAGCTTGATGAAATTGGGCTCAACGTGGACAACCTCAGAGATTTTTTTGTGATACAGCCTCTTCCGTATTATTAAATATTAAACTTAATGCTGATTGATGTCTTTTGACCTTTCAATCAGTTGTTTTTGATCCGTTAAATCTTTATAATAAAAATAAGCCGTGAACCCCAAAATGAGGATGATGTTGCTAAACTTAAAACTATGATCAAGCCAATAATCAAAAGGCGGGGTATTGCCACTAAAACTTTGATTGATACTGGGCCAGGAATTTATCGTAAAAATGATAAAAACCATCAGCAAAAACTTCAGCAAAGTACTGATGATAATTTTTTGATGATTTACTTTTTCCATTATTTAAATTCCCTGAAATCCTGACCGTTGGTGATGTTCAATAAGCTTTCATAAATTAGGCTGATCACATTGTCAACATCTTCTTTGTGTACCATTTCTACAGTTGTATGCATGTAGCGTAGTGGCAGCGAAATTAATGCAGATGGTACGCCACCATTAGAGTAGGCAAAAGCATCGGTATCGGTTCCGGTAGAACGTGATGAAGCCTGGCGCTGGAAAGGAATATTGTTTTTCTCAGCAGTTTTAATCAATAATTTGTTCAGATTGGTTTGTACAGCAGGGGCATAAGAGACCACCGGACCTTTACCTGCAGATAAATCGCCCTGAACATTTTTGTTGATCATTGGGGTAGTGGTATCGTGCGTTACGTCTGTAATGATGGCCACATTTGGTTTAATGCGCTGGGCAATCATCTCGGCACCGCGTAAGCCAATTTCTTCTTGCACAGAGTTTACAATGTATAATCCGAAAGGAAGTTTTTTCTTGTTCTCTTTTAGTAAACGCGCAACTTCGGCAATCATAAAGCCACCCACACGGTTATCTAAAGCACGACCCACATAGTAGCGGTCGTTCAAAACCATAAACTCATCTTCATAGGTAATTACGCAGCCTACGTGGATGCCTAATTTTTCCACTTCTTCTTTTGATGTGCAACCGCAATCTAAAAAGATGTTTTTTAACTCCGGAGCCTGTTCTTTCTCGCCATGGCGTGTATGGATAGCTGGCCAGCCGAATACTGCTTTAACCAAGCCATTCTCAGTATGGATGTTTACGCGTTTCGAAGGCGCAATCTGATGGTCAGATCCGCCATTACGGATCACGTAAATTAAACCATCATTGGTGATGTAATTTACATACCATGAAATTTCATCGGCGTGGGCTTCTATAACTACTTTAAAATCAGCTTTAGGGTTAATAACACCTACAGCGGTGCCGTAATTATCGATAAAATGTTCATCGATATATGGTTTTAAATAATTTAACCAAAGTTTTTGTCCTTCCCATTCATAACCGGTAGGAGCAGGGTTATTGATGTATTCTTCAAGAAATTGCAGCGATTTTTTAGTAACCACAGCAACATGTTTTTTCTTTTCGTCGTCTTTTTTTTTAGCCATTTTAATAGATATGAGATTTGAGTATTCAGATTTGAGACATCATACTCATTTTAAATTTAACTTGATAATTCTTTTTCCATTACCACAAAATCATAACCATCTTTAAAAAAGGTTTTATCTGTTTCGTGGAAGCCAAATTTAAAATAAAATTCCTTAGCATTTATACGGGCATTACACCATAGTTTTGTCGCTTTTTGAATTTTACAAAAATCAAGAATATAAGCCATTAGCTGTGAGCCGTAACCTGCATTTTGAGTACCCGGCAGAATGGCCAGTTTACGGAACTGATAAATATCTTCATCATGAAATAGAGAGACTACACCTGTTAACTTATGATCAAGGTATAATCCAAAATGGATGCCATCAAAATCATCGGGTAACTTTACATGATCGAAAGGTAATTCCGGATACATAGCCTCATGCCTGATCCGCCAGGTTAAAGAAGGGAATATTTGCTCAATTTGAACCATATTTATAATAAAAAGCTAAAGCCGATTTTTCCGCCAATTCCGTAATAGGTATCGGTTTTGTTAATTGCAGCAAGAGGACCTAAAGCCAACTCGAAGTTAACTTTTCTGCCAACAGTGGTTTGAAATCCCCACTGTGGCATAATATTGATCTGGTAGCCATATACGGTATCGCTCTGTGTGGGGATAATGGCTAATACATCAAGACCTAAATAACCAGCACTGTTATTTAAGGTTCTTTTACCTTTTTTAATCCTTCTGTTAAAATTGTAATAATGCCTAAATCCGGCATTAAGGGCAGGATAAACTTTAAAATCTGTGTCTGTTTTAAAACTGAAATTATAATTGTTATCAATTGAGATCTCCGTTTGATAAATAAAAACGCCTTGGGCCCCTGCACCAAAATAAACTGAAGTTGTTTTACCCACTTTTTGCTCTCTTTCATAACCAAGTCCCAATATGGTCAACCTGATTTTATTTAATGACTTTACTTCGGTTGGCTGTTCTACTTTTGTACTGTCCTGCGCTTTTGCTTTACCGAAAATGACCAGAAAGATTAATAATACTGAAAGTGTGATTGCGTTTTTAGATTTCATAAAATTTATAAGGGTTATTTAAGTTGTGATTTTTTCCTTCCGTAAAACTGATAAGTTAAAATATTAAGGAGAATTATAGCCGTCATTCCATAGCAGAATAAGTTCCATCCGCCCTGGTCCCAAAGCCACAAACCTAGCGCTGATCCACAGCTGGCACCAATAAAACTAACCGACATAAAAATGGTATTCAGTCGGTTTCTTGCTTCTGGTATTAAGGTATAAATTCGGGTCTGATTGGTTACATGTATGGCTTGCTGACCGATATCGATCAATATAATACCAATTACAAACAGATATAAATGGCTGCCGGTAAAATAAAACAAGGCGATGCTAACGATTTGTAATATAAAACCAATCATTAAATTTTTGCGCGGATTATTACCATCGCTTAATTTTCCAACTAATGGCGCAGCCAATGCGCCTGCCGCCCCGGCTATTCCAAATAACCCAATCTGTAAAGTCTGGAAATTAAAAGGTGGGTTAGCTAGAAATAATACCATGGTTGTCCAGAATGCACTAATAATGGCGAATGCCAGGAAGTTAATTATCGAAGTCTCCCTTAAGGCGGGTTGGGTTTTAATGTAACTGAACATCGAACGCATGAGTTCTTTATAGGAGCCTTTAAAAGCAGGATAACTTTGTGGAAAACGTTTGGCCATTAAAAGAATAAGCATGCCGCAAATTCCTGCAGCGATATAATAAACGGCTCTCCAGCCTAGCCAAAAGCCAATACTGCCACTTACGGCGCGTGAGGCTAAAATTCCAACCAGTAAACCACTCATAATCACGCCAATGTTAGCTCCGCGGTTTTCATCGGTACTTAAATTGGCTGCCAGCGGCAAAATTAATTGTGGTACAATAGAACAGGTTCCGATCAGGATAGAAGCCACTTCCAATATGAAAAAGGTATGTGAAAGCGCGGCCACCAGCAAGGCAAAAATAGCCAGGCCGGTAATGATGAGGATCTGTTTTTTACGCTCGAACATATCACCAAGTGGTACTAAAAGGAAAAGGCCTAAAGCGTAACCGATCTGTGTGAGGTAAGTAATTTTTCCTGCATCGGGTTCGGTAAGATTAAAATCTTTAGCAATCAAAATTACCAGAGGTTGGCAGTAATAAATATTTGCAACAATCAGGCCTGTGCAGAAAGCCATGAGCAAGATGTCTGTCCGGGATAGTTTTTGAGTAATCTGCATGTGAGTCTTGAGTCGGAAGTCCACAGTCATGAGTCTTAACAGGCAAGTTGATTACTACCTGACTATGGACTAATGACTATGGACTATTTTCTACAAAGGTATATTTCCATGTTTCTTCCTTGAATTATTCACCACCTTATTTTCTAACATCTTAAAGGCTTTTATCAACTTTGTACGGGTTTGGGCTGGTTCAATCACTTCATCAACAAAACCACGTTCAGCAGCGCGATAAGGGTTGGCAAAGATATCTGAATACAATTTCTCTTTCTCGAGCCATTTTTCTTCCGGGTTTTCTGCTGAAGTAATTTCTCGTTTAAAAATGATTTCTGCTGCGCCTTTTGCACCCATTACAGCAATTTCTGCACTTGGCCAGGCGTAGTTCATATCTGCACCAATATGTTTGCTGTTCATTACATCATAAGCACCCCCATACGCTTTTCTGGTAATTACAGTAATGCGTGGTACAGTAGCTTCACTAAAAGCGTATAATAATTTTGCGCCATTGGTGATAATACCATTCCACTCCTGGTCTGTACCCGGTAAAAAACCCGGAACATCTTCAAATACCAACAACGGAATATTAAAGCAATCGCAAAAGCGGACAAAACGTGCGGCTTTGGTTGAAGAATTGCTATCTAAAACACCCGCCAAATAAGCGGGCTGATTGGCCACGATACCAATACTTCTCCCTGCGAGTCGGGCAAAACCCACCACGATATTTTCTGCGTAAGCGGCATGTACTTCTAAAAAGCTGTCGGTATCGGCCACGGCAGCAATCACTTCACGTATATCGTAAGGCTGTGAAGCATTTTCCGGCATAAAAGTGTTTAGTTCAGGTCGGTTTTCATCAGCTGCTTCATAAGGTAAATGATCGGCTATCTCCTCGCAATTTTGTGGCATGTAGCTCAATAGTTTTTTCACGTGTTGAATAGCCTCAATTTCATTGGCACAGGCAAAATGGGTAACGCCTGATTTTGTAGCATGTGTGCCGGCACCACCTAATTCTTCTGAAGTTACCTCTTCATGTGTTACTGTTTTAACCACATTGGGGCCGGTAACAAACATATAGGATGTATTTTCTACCATCAAAATAAAATCGGTAATGGCTGGCGAATAAACAGCTCCGCCTGCGCATGGGCCCATGATGGCTGATAATTGTGGAATTACCCCCGAAGCTTGTACATTTTTATAAAAGATATCGGCATAGCCGCCCAAAGAAACAACACCTTCCTGGATACGCGCACCGCCGCTATCATTTAAGCCAATTAACGGAGCTCCGTTTTTCATGGCCATATCCATTAGTTTGCAGATTTTTTCGGCATGGGTTTCAGAAAGTGAACCGCCAAACACGGTAAAATCCTGAGAGAATACATAGGTTAACCTGCCATTAATTGTTCCATAACCTGTTACCACACCATCGCCCAGGTATTTTTCGCGTTCCATACCAAAGTCGGTGCTCCGGTGCGTAACCATCATGCCAATTTCTTCGAAACTGCCTTCATCCATTAAAAAATGAATACGCTCGCGGGCGGTGAGTTTACCTTTTTTATGCTGGCTGTCGATACGGGTCTGTCCGCCGCCAAGATTGGCCTGGTTGATTTTATCTTTAAGTAATGCTATTTTTTTATCCATTGCTGAAGCTATGAGATTTTAAAATTAAAAATTACCAGCGGTAATGCAATGGGACAGGTTGTTATTTATCTGGGTGCCAAAGTATAGATTTTAATAATGTGAAAATAAATCAATAAAGATTTCTTTCCGCTCTATGCCGCGGGGCATCAAACTTTTTGAGCATCAAAAGTATGCAAAAATGCTTTGTCAATCCAGTAATGTGGCTCTCCACCACCCCACGCTCATCAAAAAAACAGCGACACTTTGTTTTGCGCGTTTCTGCTAAGTGAAAGTTTGAAGGGTATTTTCACAAAACCACTGCGTTTCAGGTTTGGTGGTGCCATTTGTATTGTTCTGCAACTGTTTTTATGATTCTTCTGCCACTTGGAATTGACATCGTCCTTCGGTAAAATCTTGCTTTATTGAAGTTGGTTGGCAAAATGCCGAAACTATTCTTGAAAAAGATTTATCCACGCGGTAGGAATTTATTATTTGTAATGAAAGGTCGGTGGGAATTTATTAACCCAAAGAACCACTCTCCTTGTTTATAAACCTGACAGCAGCGGTATCCTTGTTGGCTTCGGTTAATTTTAATGTTGTAATAGATGTTGCCCAAAAAGATTTAGCGGATGGCAGGACTGAACTGACCGAAATAGTGGAACCTACTGTTTTCAAAAAGTATACCGAACCCCTGCATCGTCTGAATGATGCCTGCATTTTACTTAAATTACATTTTTTTTACAGCTTATAGTATTGAAAAACCAATAATCCGTTTACATTTGTAATCATAAGGATTAAAACAGCATTAGAATTTAAATGTTTTTAAGGAAATACAAGTATTTAATCGTTGCCACTTTTATGGTCATCTTCACGGCGAAGATGGGTATATCCGGTGCACCGGTATTTTTTACGAGTATTGATAAGGAAATTATGAATGCTGTAATCATGCAAATTGAGTTAGAGCATGAAGGCGGAAAGGATGCCGCCAAAGACACTGCAAAGTTTACTGATTTCAAACTTATCGAACTTAATCATCCTATCTTTTCTTACGAGTTCTCTTCAAGCCATTTCTTTTTGAAGAGCAGTTTTATAGAACATTTTAAAAGATATGTAGACCCATATCACCCTACGGTACCAACACCTCCGCCTAACTTTATCTAGTTTTTATTATTTGGGGTATAAATTGCCTGCTCAATGGTATTGAGCGTTATTGCTATGTTTAAATTTATGTAGTACGTAAATTCTTTTTGTAGCTTGTTTTTTATCCCCTACGATTTTATTCGTTAAAATTTACTAGATAATTATATCGTTATGCAAAAGTTTAACCCGGCCTTTTCAGGTTCGGATGTGAAAAAATATTTTCTTAAAAAGAATTTAAAGAAAGATTTACCTTCAAGTATAGTTGTGTTTTTAGTGGCCTTACCGTTATGTTTGGGTATTGCCTTAGCTTCTGGCGCACCTTTATTTGCCGGTTTAATTACCGGAATTATAGGGGGGATTGTGGTTGCCTCGTTTAGCGGATCGCAATTAAGTGTTAGTGGCCCTGCAGCAGGTTTAACGGTTATTGTTTTAGGTGCAATAACTTCATTAGGAAGTTATCCTACGTTTTTACTTGCTGTAGTATTGGCAGGGGTATTTCAGATGATTTTAGGCCTGGTTAAAGCCGGAACCATTGGTAATTACTTTCCTTCGAGTGTAATTGAGGGAATGCTTGCTGCCATCGGACTGATTTTAATCTTAAAACAATTACCGCATGCACTGGGTGTAGATACCGATTTTACCGGCGATGAAGGTTTCTTTCAACAAGATCACGAAAACACTTTTTCTGCGATTAGCGCGGCAATGAGCCATTTTAGTTTGGCTGCAGTAGTTATCAGTCTATTATCAATAGCTATATTGATTTTGTGGCCTAAGTTTCCAAAATTGGCGGTTGTACCTGCTCCATTATTGGTGGTAACTTTAGGAGTACTAGGAACTATACTTTTTGCCGGGACAGATCATCCTTTACGTGCTGATCAAATGGTGAAAATCCCGGTGGTAAATGGTTTCGGCGAATTTTTAGGACTATTTACGACCCCTGATTTTTCACAGCTGGCCAATAAAAATGTGTATATAGTGGCTATAACCATTGCTGTTGTGGCGAGTTTAGAAACTTTACTCAGTATCGAGGCTGTGGATAAAATCGATCCGATTAAACGTATAACACCAACAAACAAAGAGTTGATTGCACAGGGCATAGGGAATATTACCAGCGGTATGGTGGGTGGTTTGCCTATGACATCAGTAATTGTGCGGAGCTCGGCAAATGTAGGGGCAGGTGGCAGAACCAAGATGTCTGCTATTTTTCATGGTATTTGGTTGTTATTGTCGCTGTTGTTTATTCCAGGGTTGATTAACATGATTCCATTATCGTGTTTAGCCGCAATTCTTTTGGTAACGGGATACAAGTTAACGCGGATCAGTTTATTTAAACACATGTACCACAAAGGTTGGGATCAGTTTGTACCATTTGTGATTACAGTATTAGCTGTATTATTTACCGATCTGTTAAAAGGTGTGGCTGTGGGTATGTTGGTCTCAGTTTTTTATTTATTACGTACCAATATGCGCAACCCCTTTTTTTACAGAATTACGAACGAAGGCGACAAAAAGAATATCAGGATTAAACTAGCAGAAGAGGTTTCTTTTTTAAATAAAGCAGCGATACAGGTCGTTTTAACGAATATCCCTAAAGAAACAAATGTAATTATTGATGGTTCGAATGCCAGGTATATTGATCCTGATGTATTGGAAACCATTTACAATTATAAACATAATGCTTATACAAAAGGCATTGTCGTTACCTTGGAGAACATCCAAAAACATTATACAGTACCAAAATTAAATATTAAAGTAGAAGAAGATATTAATAAATTATAGTTATGTGCGCAAAAACAATAGATACAGAAGATATAACTTACGAGAACTTATTACAGGGTAATAAAGACTGGGTTAAAGATACAATAGACAACGATCCTGCCTTTTTTGATAAATTATCAGAAGGCCAGAGCCCACCGGTTTTATGGATTGGCTGTTCAGATAGCCGTGTACCGGCCAACCAGATTACGAATACCAGACCTGGTGACATTTTTGTACATAGAAATATAGCTAATGTGGTTGTACATACCGATATGAACCTGCTTTCAGTACTGGATTATTCTATTAACGTATTAAAGGTTAAACATGTTATTGTTTGCGGCCATTATGGTTGCGGTGGGGTTAAAGCTGCTTTGGGTAATAAACAAGTGGGTATTATTGACAACTGGCTGAGAAATATCCGCGATGTGTACCGTACACACGAACGTGAGATGGCTACCATTAAAGATCCGGAGCAACGTTTTGACCGTTTAGTGGAGTTAAACGCCATCGAGGGTGCAGCAAATGTGACCAATACTTCGATTGTACAAAGTGCCTGGGCAAATGGACAGGAATTAGCTGTACATGCCTGGGTTTATAGCCTGAAAACAGGAATCATCAAAGACCTGAAAGTAACTTGTACTTGTCTTGATGATGTTGCCCCTGCATTTAAGGTAGGATAAAACACCCCATAGGTGTTATTTTTTAGTTGTTAGGGAAAGCTTCCGGTTTTACATCGGGAGCTTTCATTTTTCTGTACTGTTCGGCATGTTGCCTGCATGGCCTTTATTGCCTTTTTCGGCATCTTCTCTGGCTTCTTCGGATCCAAAATCACCTCTTCCAAAATTTCTACCCAGATTACCGGCATCGCTTTCTACCGTATTTTTCTTTTCGTTATCGTTGCTGCGGTGGCGGGGTACCAACTGATCGGGCATATTGGTTTTATCTGCCGAGTTATCTGCATTTTTATCAGATAAATTCTCGTTATTATCTTTTGTGTTTTTCATAATCTTATTTAAACTGCTTATATAAAACAGTAAAAAAGAAGATTGGTTTTACATCTTTAAATAGGCAGATCGTGTGTTTGATAAATTTATGTGTTACAATCCCTTTTCTCCCCTCAATCCGGTTTGCAAACGAAGATCACAAATAAAAAAGACCAGACAATAATGTCTGGCCTTATATTTAATATTAATCTTCTGCCAAGAAGGGATAACGGTAATCAGTTGGAGGATTAAAAGTTTCTTTAATGGTACGTGGAGAAACCCAACGCAATAAATTAATCATTGCCCCGGCTTTATCATTGGTACCTGATCCTCTTGCTCCGCCAAATGGTTGTTGCCCAACTACGGCACCTGTACATTTATCGTTAATGTAAAAATTACCAGCAGAGTTGCGTAAAGCATAACTGGCTTTTTCTATAGCATATCTATCTTGTGATAAAATAGCTCCTGTTAAGGCATAGGGTGAAGTGGTATCGATTATTTCTAAAATCTGGTCAAATTCCTCATCTTCGTATACGTAAACAGATAATACCGGACCAAAAAGTTCCTCACACATGGTGGTATATTTCGGATCATCAACCACTAAAACAGTAGGTTCGATGAAATAACCTTTGCTCTTGTCATAGTTTCCACCGGCAATAACTTCTACACCTTTATCTTTTTTAGCCTGATCGATATATTTAGCCAGTTTATCGAAAGAACGCTCATCAATAACGGCATTAATAAAGTTACCGAAATCTTCTGTTCCGCCCATTTTAAATGAAGCTAAATCTCTGATCATTAATTTTTTAATCTCAGGCCACAGGCTTTTTGGAATATAAATACGGCTGGCTGCAGAACATTTTTGTCCCTGATATTCGAACGCGCCCCTAACAATTGCAGTAACTGAAGCAGCAACATCTGCACTTGGATGAACCAAGATAAAATCTTTACCACCAGTTTCGCCAACGATGCGAGGGTATGATTTATATTTATGGATGTTTGTTCCAATTGTTTTCCAAATTTCCTGAAAAACTTTTGTTGAGCCTGTAAAGTGAATGCCTGCAAAATCAGCATGATTAAAAACCACATCGCCAACTTCAGGACCATCTGCAAAAATAAGATTAATTACGCCGTCAGGTAAGCCTGCTTCGCGAAAAACATTCATAATTACATTAGCCGCATAAACCTGGGTATCTGCAGGTTTCCACACCACCACATTACCCATCATGGCTACACAAGCAGGTAAATTACCAGCAATTGCAGTAAAGTTGAAAGGTGTTAAAGCAAATATAAATCCCTCTAAAGGACGTTGTTCTGTTCTGTTCCACATGCCATTTGGAGATACCGGTGGCTGTTGGCCATAAATATCCTGCATATAACTTACGTTAAAACGCAAAAAATCTACCAGTTCGCAAGCGGCATCAATTTCAGCCTGATAGGCGTTTTTACTTTGCCCAAGCATGGTTGCCGCATTAATTTGGTAGCGGTATTTTGTAGCAAACAAATCAGCAGCTTTCATAAAAATAGCAGCTCTATGTTCCCAGGCTAAAGCTTCCCAATCTGCCTTGGCAGTCAAAGCAGCATCTATGGCTTGTTTTACATGGTTTTTATCGCCATAACTAAAGGTAGCCAGTACATGTTGATGATCATGTGGAGCTACAACTTTCTTTTTATTTTTAGTATGTACCTCTTGTCCGCCAATAAACATCGGAATATCCAATTGTTTAGCACGCGCCTCGGCAATAGCTTCTTTTAAAAGCGAACGTTCTTTTGTGCCTGGTGCATAGCTATTAATGGGCTCGTTAACCGGGGTAGGTACGTTAAAAAATCCTTTAAGCATATTTTATTTTTTATGATTTGTGCAAAGATAATGCTTTTTGGGGTAGGCAATTCTATTATTCTGTAAAGAAAATAGGGCAAAGGTTTGACCGCAATAGTCCGTAGATAGAAGTTTTAAGACCGAATCAAATGAGCAGGTAATTTTAAAGAAGTTGTGGTTAAAATCCGGGCAGTTTAGGCTTTGCACGAAGAGTTGACAACTTTACCAGCAAGTTGATAAGAAAAGTTGTCAACTCCGAAATTAATACACCAAAGCCAAATACTGCCCATGATGACTCGCACTGCCCGGTTCAGTGCGTTTATAATCATACGGATGATTTGGTAACTCGTAAATGGCTATTTTAATTTCTTCTAACTTATTGTAAGCAGGCGTAGCAATGGTATGTATATATTTTGATTGTATGTTACTTTTAGTAAAGTAAGTGTCTTTATCAATACCTACTGTGCCGTTTACCTGATCTGCGGTTGGATAAATCGTACAGTATAAGCTTTTGGGAGCGAAATTCCGGATGCCTGTTTTTCGGTTATGAATTTTGTAAGCCGATTCTTTCATGCTCCATAACAGCCATACCATTTCATCAGGATTTTTGGCTGATGTAATCAATAACTGTTCTTCTGCTGTGAAAATTTTATCGAGGTAATTTTTGCGCCTCCAGTTACTCTGGATTTTAGCCAGATCCAAATCAACGATGTCGTTACCCAGCATGCGCTTCCAGTTTTTGAGCTATAATTTCGGTTGTAGCTTTTACTGTAAGCATTTTAGCCATCGAATCATTGTCTATTTCGATGTTGAATTTCTCTTCAATATCCAGGACAATATCAACCAGGTTAGCCGAATTTATTTTCAAATCATTAATAAAATCAGTGTTTTCGTCGATGTGAGCCAAGGCTGTTGACTCTTCGCTGTAAGGTTCGACAATTGTTTTTAAGGCTTCGATGATTTCTTCTTTATTCATGGGTATACTTTTTAAAAATAATGCAGGCATTAATATCGCCAAAACCAAAACTTGCTTTGGCTAAGGTATTAAATGGTTGATGAATTAAGGTTTGCGGAATGCATTTCTCATCAATTAAGGCCTTAATCTCAGGGTTTAAATCTTCGCAATTAATATTGGGAAATATAAAACCCTCTGTAAGCTCAAGTATCGAAGCAACACATTCTATACTCCCTGAAGCTGCAATGCAATGACCAATCATACTTTTCAAAGAATTGATGTATGGAAAATCATCAGCAGGTAATTGTAGGGCTGCTTTCCAGTTTTCTATTTCGAGCGCATCTTTAGTTGTTGCGGTAAGGTGGCCGTTAATCACGTCAATTTCATGAGCTTCAATACTCGCATTTTTTAATGCTGCTTGGATACATCGCTGTACCGCAATTGGGTTTGGGGCAGTCATGGTACCTAAGCCCCGCTGACCACCAGAATTGATATGACCGCCGCACACTTCGCCATAAATTTTAGCTTTTCTTGCCAGTGCGCTTTCAAGCGATTCTAATACTAAAGCACCTGCGCCGCTTCCCGGTACAAAGCCACTTGCCGTTGTGCTCATTGGGCGGCTACCTTTTTCAGGATCATCATTGTGCTTAAAAGTACAAACTTTCATGGCGTCAAAACCACCCCAAATATAAGGCCCGCTATCGCTGGTACTTCCTGCTAACATTCTTTTAGCCTGCCCGGTTTTAATTCTTTCGTAGGCCAGCAATATACTTTCGACTCCTGTTGCGCAGGCAGATGAATTGGTGCTTACCTGGTTTCCTAAGCCAAGCTTCCCGCTGATAAAAGCACTTACTCCACTGGCCATGGTTTGTATTACGACTGAACTGCCCAGTTTTTTAATTTCAAGCGCATCTATCTTATTAATTGCCCATCTAAATTTATCTATACCAGAAGTGCCGGTTCCGAAAATGGTGCCGCTATCCCAGTCTGGTTCGTCATTATTTTCAATGGTTAGACCCGCATCCTTCCAAGCATCTAAACCTGCAATAACACCATATATAATTCCTGTGCTGTTTAGGTTTCGTAATTCGAGCGGTGTAAAATATTGGTTGATGCGATCTTCGCTAAGTGATGGTTTGCCTGCTATCTGGCAAGAGAAATTTAGGGCTTCCAAATCTGGCTGATGACAGATCCCGGAGAGTCCTTTCTTTATGGCATCTGAAAATTCAGCCAGGGTAGTGCCATTGGGTGCACATACGCCTAAACCTGTAATTACAACTCTGTTATTCATTCTCTTTCGAAATTAACATGCCGGAAATATTTCCTTTGCAAACCATCTCACCTGCCGCATTTTCCATTTTTACCTTGCAACTCAGTTTATTAAATCTGAAATATACTTTCTCGCTCGTTACCGTTACTTTTTCTCCCGGCGCAACTAGTTTTAAAAAATCGATTGCGTTTGAGGTCATGGCAATGGCTATATTTTGATCAGTTTCAATGCTTTTTAACAGGTAGATGCCCAAACAAACCAAACCAATCTGTGCCATGGTTTCGGTAAGGATTACTGCGGGGGTAAGGGGACGGTTTTTAAAATGACCTTCATAAAAAGGTAGATCTTTAGCATAAGTATAAGTGCCTTTTGCTCCATTTTCATCAACATGTAATAACTCATCAACAAAAAGAAAAGATTTACCATAAGGCAGTTTATCTAATATTTCTTGTGGATTCATAAGTTGAATTATTGAATAATTAATTGAATTATTGAATGGTTACCATTGTAGAAGTATGCGTTGTGCTGAAAATCCCGGTCCGAAGCTTAACATCAGCCCTTTTTCTCCGGGCATTGGCTTTTTATCCATAATCCGTTCCAAAACATACAACACCGTTGCACTACTCATGTTTCCATAAAGCCTTAATACCTCTTTTGTTTCGTTTATATTTTTGCCAAGCTGTCCGAATAACTCTTCCACAATCTGGATAATCTTTTTGCCGCCCGGATGAAAGATCAAATGGTCTATATCATTAATTTCGAATCCGTTTTTCACCAAAAATGGATGGATGATATTGGGGAAATGATTGGCAATGGTTTCAGGAACGGCTACATCCAGTATCATTTGCAGTCCGGTATTGGTGAGTTTAAATCCCATCATCTCTTCAGCATCATAAAAATGGTACATTTCTTCAGCCAAAATCTCTGGTCCGCTATCATCTTCATTCGAACTTAACAGTACACAGGCGGCACCATCGCCAAATATTGCGGCACTTACAATGTTGGCCATCGAAAAATCATTTAATTGAAAGGTTGCCGTTGGCGATTCTACTGCAATAACTGCTGCACGTTTGCCTGGATTAGCTTTCAGAAAATTCTTGGCGTAAATCATACCTGATACACCTGCTGCACAACCCATTTCAGTTACGGGTAAGCGAACAATGTCCTGACGCAGTTTGAGCAGATTGATCAGATAAGCATCTAAAGAAGGAATCATGATTCCGGTGCAGCTTACCGTAATGATATAGTCTAAATCCTGTGCCTGCCAACTGGCTTTTTCGAGTGCAGTTTTTAAACATTCAGCACCCAGCTTTATCCCTTCTCTTACGTAAATGTTGTTTCGCTCTTCAAAACTTAAATCGCTAAAAACCTCTTCGGGCGACATGATCGAGTACCTTTTATCTACTGCTGCGCTTTCAAAAATCTTTTTTACCTTTCTGATGAAGCGATCATCCTGACCTTTTAGCCAAATATCCAGAAATGGTAAAATCTCCGCGGTTGACCGCCAAAATTCGGGCAATGCTTTACTTACTGCTTTTACGGTTACGCTCATGTTGTTTTAATTATCCATTGGTAGCGGAAAGCCCATTTCCATTTTATGGAACTCAATTTTAAGTTTAATTGTTTGCTGTATTTAATTAAATCTGCTCTTTTAAATCCACGTAGAATGGAGACTAAACCGTCCTCTCTCGACATATTATTTAAACGGAAAACATAACACAAAGCTTTAAAAAGGTAATATGCTACTGCACTTCTTTGCAGGTCATTTATCACAATACCCATTGTTGCCGATCTTTTAAAATTGTTTAGCAGATTAATAATTTCTTCATCTTTAAAATGATGTAGCGTTAACGTACAGAGCATAATGTCGCAGGGTTCATCTTTATTTAAATCCTCAAAAATGTCGCTACAGGCATAGGTGATGTTCGGGTAGTTTGCAGACAAACTTTGTGCGTGATTTATGGTGAATTTATTGGCATCTATCCCTTTTAAAATAAAATGTAAACCTTGGTTTTTTGCATAATCGGCCAAAGTGCGTAACATATCTCCATTTCCACAGCCTATATCGGTAATACGTATAACCTGATCAAATGGTTTGTTGTTAATTAAGGTTTTAACCCCATTTAGCGTAACTTTATTACCACCAAGGAGTTGGTTAATACTGGCTATTTTGTCAAGTGCATCGCGTAATATTTCACCTTCCATAGCGAAATCATCCATAATCTCTGGTGCTGTGCTTCTAAATGTGGTATCTACTGGCATTTATGATTAAATTATGATGGGCTTGCCATGTGTTTGTTTAATTATTTTATGGAGCAGAAAGGGCATTTTAATCAATGCATTGATGGCTAAACTTTCGAATTTAGTATTTCTCAGCAAAGAAGATAAGATTCTCCCCATTTTCAAGCGGCTATTAAATTCCCTGTTCCAATGTGCGGCGTAACTTTCTTCCAGTCCTTCACGCGAACTGATGTAACCTTCGATTCTTTGATGCAAAAGTTCTGAAACAATTTTGGCAGCGTGAATAGCCATGGCCATACCGTTTCCGCAAAGCGGATGGATTAATCCCGCAGTATCACCAATCATTAAAACATGGTTATGTACGGGCGCTTTACGCTCAAAAGAGATCTGACTAATGGTTAACGGAGCATCAAATAAACTGGTTGCATTTTCAAAAATAGCCTTCAAATGCCTGTTTTTGTAAAGTACGTTTTCCTGGAAGGTAAGTAGATTTTTGTGCTTCTTGAAACTTTCATAGTTGGTCAGATAACAGATATTTAACCGATCATTTTCAACCCTTGAAACGCCGCAATAGCCACCTTGAAAATTATGCAGGCTAACCAGGTTATTCGGAAAATCGGCCTTGTAATGTGCTTTAACTGCCAGATAGGGCGATTGTTTATTAATGAAACTCCGGTTTAACTTAATATCAATGGCTGATCTTTTTCCATACGCGCCAATAACGTAAGCTGCCATAAAAACGTCATTAGCAGTTGCTACTGTAAATTGATTATTGGCAAAATTTATTTCTACAACACGGTCATGAACGATGCTTACCTTTCTCCTGATCAGTTCGGTATACAAATAATGATCGATGGTATACCTGCTTAAACCAAAACCACCCAGCGGCAATTTTGTCTGTATACTTTTTCCAAGATTTGAGGTGAAAAGCAGGTCGCTGATGAGTGCAGGTGCAAGATTTTCGATATCCAGGCCTAGCCATTCAAAATAAGGGTTTACCTCGTTTGAAATATATTCGCCGCAAACTTTATGGTGGGGATAAGTATCTTTCTCGATCAATGTAACCTTTAAACCCACCTTATTCAGGTGAAGTGCTGCTGTTAAACCTGCCAATCCACCACCAATAATTAAAATTTCTGTTTCGGCCTGCATAAAATGAGATGGAACGCTAATATAACACTTTAATGAGGCGTTTGTTCACCTTAGATTTTTTAACCATACAGAACATCATGTTTTCACTAAGACTAAAGCATTAAAGAAATAGTTTTACGATTACATCATAGTTTTAACCACATCGGTCGCCGGGAGAAGACACCGAGGTCACGGAGCTGGGCGTATAGATAGCGTGCTGGCAGGTATTATCATCTGACAGGAATGTTGTCAGTTTGAGACTGGGTTCAAAACCTTTAATAATAGCACTGCAAGTTCTGATTAAACGGGATTGCAGCGGTATACTTTTGTTTTTCTATAACAAAAGATTTAGCGGAAAGCCCGGCTAACATTAATTATGTTTGCTGGCCCTGCTTTCCTAATTATTAGGATGTATTTATCACTTATATAAGAATCGCTTAACGATTTTCATCGTTAAAAACGATGGGTTATCCAAAGCTCCATAGCAATGAGTATTAGTGCCTTTTTTATCTATCACTCCGTTCTTCCATATTCAAATCGGTATCAAACGGACTTTTAGTAAAGGGATAAATAGATTGTTTAACAAAACCCTTCGGATAAGAGGCTTCATGCACACCTGTTCCGGCTGGCCATTCTTTGCCTGGTAAATAATAGGTGCCGAACATCATATCAATAAAAGGGAATATGGAAGCGAAATTATGCCCATAATATTTAGGATCTTCGCAATGGTACCAATGGTGATATTGAGGGGTAGTAAATATGTATTTTAGCGGGCCAAAGTTAATCCTGGTATTGGCATGGATCAGCACGGCATGGATAGCAATAAATATAATGTACACATTGAAAACGGTAGATGAAAAGCCTAGCACATAAAGTGGTATGAAAGTCATAGCCCTGGTAAAAAAGATGTCGATAAAATGGGTACGGCTTCCGGCCAGCCAATCCATATTTTGTGTAGAATGGTGTATGGAGTGGAAGCGCCAAAGGGCTACACGGGTGTGGAAAAAACGATGTGCCCAATACTGAAACAAATCGGTACTGAAAAAAGCCAAAAATAAAGCAACTATGAAGGGGAGGCCCTGCACCCAACTATGCAATTTATCTAATCCCATCCAACCAAAAAATAATACGGCAGGCTTTTGCGTAATGATACCGAAAAACTGGATAAACAAATGGCTGATAACAAAATAGGTCAAATCGGTACGCCATTCTTCGTGGAATTTGGTTTGCCCATTGTTTTTTGGAAAGAATAATTCTAAGGGGACAAAAATGGCCACCATTAAAAGCAGATCTAAAATCATCCAATCCAAGCCAAAATGCCAGCTCGATTTGGCAACATCCCTGCCTTCTACGCTTAAAGCACCCAGTATTACTGCCAGGGCGCCAAGCACAAAGCCCGGCCAGGCCCATTTTAGTTTTTTGCTAAGGATTAAGCTTAATAATGAAAAAAAGAAACAGCCTATAACACCAGCAAGCATTAGAATTTCCATGCTGTTTTTTGTATATATTTCACGGAATTCGGGCGTGGTTAGCTTTTCCGGATAATGAAAACACAGGATGCCTAAAAGCGCTAATGCAGCTAAAAAAATAGAAATATATCCACTAATCTGGCCCTGGCCCACTACTAATCTTTTGTTTGGTGACATTAAAATATGTTTTGGTAGATAACAATGATAATAAAAAAAGATAAATTATGGACGAATAAATTTGTTAGCTGGTCAATGGTTCACTGTTTAATGGTTAATTGACAACAAACGCCCTGCGGCGAACGCCCGATTTAACCCGGTATATTTTTGTTATTTAAAGAGAATAATTATTTTACACCTGAAATAACCAAATATTAGCTGGTAAAGCCTTAATCTACCTATGTCATATCGCTCAAAAATCATATTATCAATTATAATTGGCTGCTTTTTCACCTTCCCCCGCGCCTGGGCGCAACAGCTTATTAAGGGACAAGTAGTTAATGAAACTAATAAAGGTATCGCATCCGTATCCATTTATAATAAGCAGAAATTAATTGCCCTGAGCGATTCTGAAGGAAACTTCAGCTTTAAAATAGATTCCTTAAATAAAGGTCAGTCGCTTTCCTTCAGTTCGGTGGGTTACGAAAGCCATTCCGTTAAAGTTGATGAGCGCAGCAGTACCAGTGACCTCATGGTTAAGCTAAAAGACAAATACATTAAACTGGACGATGTACATATTTATGCAGCCAATTTTGCTTCTACTTTAATTAAAAATGCAGTCGCGCACCTTGCCGATACTGGGGTGGTGAGCGAAAAATTGTTATGCAGGCAGTATATGGTAAAAGATGGTAAGTATTATAGTTATGCCGAGGGATTATTTAACCTCCATACTGATGAATATAAAAACGATATCAGGTTACAGCTTGAAGGATTAAGAAGGCTTAAGGAGCTCAAAAAAACAGGAGGTGTGAAGATTAACTACGCTGTTGATTTAAGAATTGAGCTCAAATCTTATTTTGTAAGTAATCTCAGCGATAATATGCTCAGCGAGGATAATGATTACGAAATTGAAGGACAGGTTGAGTATGAAGGGTCAAAATGTTATAAGATCTCTTTCACAAGGGTAAGAAATGTATTGTATAAACGCAGGAATGGATGGATTTTTATCACAGTAGATAAACACCTGATTAAAGGAATGGAAAGCAATATTGCTACAATAAACAAAAGCATGATCTGGATAAACAGGCAAAACTATACCATCGATAATGGTTTGTCGAAGTTATCTTCTACGTATTTAAAGTGTAATGTAGTGGCCGGGTTATTTTCGGAAGGAGAACCTTCGGCAGAGATGGAACTGATTTTTCTGGAAAATATCGATCCGGAACTAAAAAACAGCAACAACTATTCTACCTTAAAACTTAGACAGGATTTTTATCAATATCCTAAAAAGAACAATGCCGGGTTTTGGGTAGTACTTTATCAAAAACATAACTTAACGATTCCGGAGGTAATTGTCGAAACCTATAAATCGGATCAGGATATTTTGGAACAATTTTAAATTCATCGGATCATTCGTTCATTGGGGTTAATCGGTTAATTGTACTCTAAACGCCCAGCTCCAAACACTCAAACTAGTTTCGATTATTGATCATTGGAAATTGATTATTGGTCATTCCATCATCCATCTTCCATTTTACATCTTTCCAAACCATTTCCCTCGCTCAATGGTTGCCTTATTGGGCATTAGACCAGGTTATGCCTTTCTTTTTTAAATAATCAGTATTTTTGAAACCACGAACATGCTACTTAATTATCTACGCCTTTTATTGCTTCCTTTTTCAATCATTTACGGAATAGTCATTATTCTCCGTAAAAAACTTTACGACTGGGGATTTATGCGATCTGTAAAGTTTGATCTGCCGGTAATCTGTGTAGGCAATTTGGCTGTTGGCGGATCGGGTAAAACACCAACAACAGAATATTTGGTAAGGTTGTTGGCCGATTACAAGATCGCCATTTTAAGCAGGGGTTATGGCCGTAAAACGAAAGGTTTTATAGTTGCAGATAGTGCTGCAACTGCCGAAACGATAGGAGATGAACCTTTACAGTACTACCAAAAATTTGCGGCTGTTACCGTTGCGGTTTGCGAAGACCGCGTGAAAGGGATTAAGCAATTAAAAGACAATCATGATTTAATTATCCTTGATGATGCCTTTCAGCACCGCGCTGTAAATGCAGGATTTAATATTTTGCTTTTCGAGTTTAGAAAGCTGGGTACTTTACAGTTTTTATTACCTGCCGGTAATTTAAGAGATGTTTTCTCTTCCCGTAAAAGGGCAGATGTTTTGTTGGTCACGAAATCGCCTGTTCCGTTGTTAAATGTTGCCCGGCAAGCCTCGATAAATGAGTTACAGCCAAATGCAAATCAACCTGTATTACATTCTTATCTAAAATATGGCGATCTTATCCATTTATACCATAACGAATACCAAACGCTGGAGTCTGTTAAAGGTTTCGAAATTTTCCTGCTCACCGGAATAGCAAATCCCAATCCGTTAAAAGAAGAGCTTGAAAAATATGCAGGAACCATTAAACACAAAGAATTTCCTGATCATTATGCTTTTAAAAATGATGATATTGATAAGTTTAAATCGGCTTTTATGGCCAGTGTTAAAAAAGATAAAATCATTATCACAACAGAAAAGGATAGCAAGCGTTTAAGAGCTACCGGATTTAAAGATTTACTGGTAGATTTACCTGTATATTATTTACCCATTGAGGTTGAATTATTTGAAGAAGATAAGATTAACTTTGACGAACTCATTTTAAAATATGTTAAGAGCAATAGAAGAAACCGTTGAATATATAAAACGTAAAACAGAAAACTTTAAGCCAGAAATAGGCATTATTTTAGGTACTGGCTTGGGTGGCCTGGTAAAAGAGATCGAAATAGAGCATCAACTGATGTATTCTAATATTCCAAATTTTCCAATTTCTACTTTAGAGTTCCACAGCGGGAAACTAATTTTTGGAACATTGAACGGGAAAAAGATTATTGCCATGCAGGGGCGCTTACATTATTACGAGGGTTATAGCATGCAACAGATCACCTTCCCGGTTAGGGTGATGAAAGGTTTGGGTATCGAAAACTTAATTGTATCTAATGCTGCGGGCTCATTAAATCCTGAGTTTAAAAAGGGTGATTTAATGATTATCGATGATCATATTAATTTGCAGCCAGATAACCCGTTGCGCGGTTTAATTGAGAGCGAATTAGGTCCACGTTTTCCAGATATGAGCCAGCCCTATAAACGCGATATCATAGCCAAAGCATTGGAGATAGCTAAAGATGTTGATATTAGGTGCCATAAAGGGATATACGTTGCGGTTTCTGGTCCGAATTTAGAAACCAAAGCCGAATACAAATACCTGCGTTTAATTGGCGCTGATGCAGTTGGCATGAGTACCGTGCCCGAAGTTATTGTGGCCAACCACGCTGGTTTACCTGTTTTTGCCATCTCCGTATTAACGGATGAAGGTTTTCCAGAAGATCTGCAACCCTTTAATTTAGATGAAATTTTAGCTGCAGCAGCTAAGGCCGAGCCTAAAATGACTGAGATTTTAACCCGCTTAATTTCTGAACTATAAGATGCATAAAGCCGTTAAAATCTGTTTTTTTCTGTTCCTGCTGCTAGGCATTAACAAAGCATTTGCACAAGATTTAAAAACGAGTGTGGGTACCAATAAGGAACTCGATTCTGTTCGGAAAAAATTAGATTCGGGAAAGGACTCCGTTGTTTTTACCGCAAAATATATCCGGTTTACTAAGTTATCCTTAGTTAAAGATAGTATTGTGCTACTGCCCTTAGATACTTCCACAACCAATATTCAAAATTATAGTCCGCTTTTACAACCCTTGCACCCAACCATTAGCAATGGTAATATGGGCCTGGCAGCGAGGCCTTTATTGTACGAGCCAAGTAAAAGGATTGGTTTTGATGCAGGATTTCATTCACTTGATTATTATGCTTTAACACCAGAAGATATTATTTATTACCAGGCCAGAACTCCCTTTACCAGCTTATATTTTGTGAGTGCAGGTCAAAAAGAACAGCTTTTCAGGGCTATACATACGCAGAATATTAAAAAAAACTGGAACGTTGGAGTTAATTTTAACCGGGGCGATTCTAAGGGTTTTTATGCCAGGCAGCGGGGCGATAATCTGAATGTCGCTGTATTTTCCTGGTACCAATCGCCCAGCAAACGTTATAATATGTGGGCATCGGCAATTTTTAATACCATGCGTGCTTACGAGAATGGCTCTACGGTAGCTACAGGTTTATTCGATCCGGGCTATTCTAAAATTGACAGAGAGGCGGAACCCATAAATTTATCAGATTCAAGAAATTTGTACCGTAAAAACACCGTTTTCTTAAAGCAAACCTATTATGTTGGCAGGATAGATACCTCTGCGAATGTTAACAATGCGGTTTTACCAACCAATAAGGTTTCGTATACATTTGAGTATAATAACGACAGTTTTGATTTTTACAAAAATGGAACTGATGTTAATAATGTGCTGCCTCCAGGCATTGCGAGTACAATATTTACCAATGATTCGACCCACGTAAAACATATCAAAAATGAATTTATTTATAGTTTCTTTTTAAGACCCAAAAACAGTTCGGTTATTAAAAATGAATTAAAGGTTGATGCAGGCATAAGACACGATTATTACAGACATGAATATCTTGGTATGAAACAAGATGGAACCAATTATGAACACAGTAGATTTGCTTATCAGAACATTACGATTTTAGGTGCAGCGGGTTATCGGTTCTCTAACAATATCGATTTCAATTTAGATGTACAGCAAATTTTGCAAGGTGAAAATGCCGGCGATTATTTATACGAGGCAAAAAGTAAAATTCTTTTAGGTAAAACCATTGGGAGAATAGAATTGGGTGCATACGCGCAAAACCAAACTCCAGCGGCTATTTTTAATTACTATCACGGCAATCATTACCAATGGACGAACAGTGATTTTAAGAATACTAAAATCTCCAATTTATCATTCAACTATATCAATGATAAATATGGTTTTACTGCGGGAGCCAACTATTACTTAACCAGTAATTATGTTTATTTTGCAGCTGATCAGACCAATAATACAAATGCTATTTTACCAAAACAAGCTACTGCAGATATTAGCTTAATCAGGTTGGATGTATCAAAGAAAACCAGGTTTGGTAGATTTGTGATGGAAAACTATATCGCTTATCAAAAAACAGATAAAAATGCCGTATTAAGAACACCCGAACTTTATACTTATAACAGTATTTATTTTGATAATACGTTTTTCAAAGTATTAAAAGCTAATGTGGGATTTGATGTGAGGTATAATTCAGAATATGCAAATTACTTATATTCACCAGCAACGGCTCAATTTTATATTGATGAGCGTAATCCGACAAATCTGATCTCAAGACCAGTAATTGATGTCTTTTTTAAGGCCAATTTAAAAAGAGCTAATATCTTTGTTAAATATGATTTTGTAAATCAGGGTTTATTTCAACCGGGTTATTACACGGTAAACAGGTACCCTATGCAAGATGCCTTGTTAAAATTTGGGGTAAGCTGGAATTTTTACGATTAATAATTTAAAAAGCATAAAAAAACCTTCCCGAATTTTATACCGGGAAGGTTTTTTACGTTTAAGGCTTTGCTTAAAATGAATAACCAACTGAGAAGCCTAATACACGGTTAGTTAATTTACCATCTCCAGATCTAGAATCTTTAGGTACCAGGTTTGATAAACCTAAACCATAATTAGCACCCACTAAAAATCCAGAGTTGGTACGATATGCTAAACCGAAGTTGGCACCAAACTCTGTAGACGAATAGTTTTTATCGGTGGTTGAACCAAATTTTAAATCATTTTCATCAGATATTGTTCCTGCAGCAGCGCCACCAGTTGTAACTGTTTCGAATTTGTTTTTTCCTGATATGTTAAATCCAATATAAGGGCCTGCTGAAATTTGTACAGCACCGGCATCACCTGTAGGAATTCTGAAAACTGCATTTACAGGTACTTCAATAGCCATCAAATTTACTTTGTTAGTGGTTGTATTGGTAATGCCACCAACTGTTCTCGTTTCCTCAAATTTGCTGCCTTTATTCTGTAAGGATACACCAGGTTGAATGAAGAAATTGTTTCCTACACCGAAATCAGCAAATGCAGTAACATTAAAGCCAACATTGTCCTTGGCATTGTCGTTGAATGATGTACTGCCATCAGTACCGCTTGCGTGAAATCTTGCCAAGTTTACTCCGGCTTTTATTCCAAATCTCGCATCACTACCCGTCATGGTATTTTGTGCGAAAGCACCTGTTGCCAATAAAATGATTGATGCGCTTAATAGTAACTTTTTCATGATATTTTTCTTTTATAAAAATCTTGTTTAAATTTTCAGGTTTAATCCTGTTTGTTAATTGTCCATGCTAATCCAAAAGCTGTGCCAAAGTATCAAACGTGTTACATTTTAGTGGCTAAAATATTGGCTACCAGTATGATTCTTGTAAAGATTAAGAGTGGTTATGATCCAGATCGGAAATGGTATGAGCAGCCATTTAGTGTATACATAACAGGAATATAGCAGAGAATTAACAATTTTTTAAACTCAAAAGAAAAATGTCAGGAGTTAAATTCTGATTGGTTTTATGTTTTTTGAGGTTTCTTTTTTGCCGCCGGGAAAAGTACATTGTTTAAAATTAAACGGTAGCCCGGAGAATTAGGATGCAGACTTAAATCTGTTGGTGGATCGCCTACAGCGTGCTGATAATCTTCCGGATCGTGCCCGCCATAAAAAGTAAACTGGCCTTTGCCAATTTCGCCATGTAGATATCTTACCTCTGCTGCGCCTTTATTTTCACCTAAAACGGTTACACTTGTTTTTACTAAACTTTTTTTAAATGCTGTGGTTTGTCCCATAAAACCTTTAATTACCTTATCATGATCCTGGGTAAGCATGGTTGGAACAAGGTCCCACTTGGCAGAAAAATCGAATAAAGTAAAATAATCGTTGGTTTGGTTCAGTGTACGGGTTTGAGTAACATCTATATCCGAAAACTCATAGTTCATCGGGTTGTTGTCTAACTTGAAATTCTGGAAGGCCAGCGTTTTGTTGAAATCAAGTTTCGATTGCGCATTAGGGTCGGCAGGATCACCATCAAACATCTGTGCACAAATGTCTACCCCTTCGGCAGCCAGGGCAATGTCGAAACTATCAGTACCAGAGCACATGGCAAACATGAAGCCTCCACCAGCACAGTACTCCTTAATATGTTTGGCAACGGCTAATTTCATTTCAGAAACCTTTTTATAGCCCATACGTTTAGCTAAAGTTTCCTGATTTTTGACATCTTCCTGGTACCAGGTTGCATACCTGAAATTGGCCCAGAAACGGCCATATTGCCCGGTAAAATCTTCGTGGTGCAAGTGTAGCCAATCGTATTTGCTCAATTTATCCTGAAGAATATCGTCATCGTAAATTACATCGTATGGAATTTCTGCGTAGGTTAACACGAGTGTAACCGCATCATCCCATGGCAATTTGCTTTTTGGAGAGTAAACTGCAATTTTTGGCGTTTTCTCCAGTTTAACCATTTCCATGTTTACAGATGGGTCGCTGATTTCATTTAGCAAACTCACTACTTTTCCATCAGCCATAACCTCATAAGAAACCCCGCGGATTTTTAATTCATCCTCCACCGCTTTATTATATTTGATTAAAAAACTACCGCCACGATAGTTTAAAAGCCAGTCAACCTCCAATTGTTTGCTGATGGTCCAATAGGCAATACCATAAGCTTTAAGATGGTTTTTTTGGTCTTCATCCATATAAATTAACAAGGAAGAAGCCCTAAGCCCAAGGGAGCAAAGCAGGCAGATGAGTAGGATATAATATTTCTTTATCAAATCGGTATGGTTAAAACACTAAAATACCGCATTTAAACTGTATAGAAAAATTTAATGATGTCATAAGTTATACAATTTTGTTATTTTTGCCCTCTACTAAAAAAATATGAAAGTTTTTTAGGGGGAGAAAAATTAAAATTAGTACCGATATTGATATGAGTAAAGCAATAATAAAAACAGAAAAAGGCGATATGACCGTAGAATTCTACGAAAATGATGCGCCAAAAGCCGTTGCAAACTTTAAAAAATTAGCTAAAGAAGGCTTTTATGATGGTGTAACTTTTCACCGTGTAATTCCTAACTTTATGGTTCAGGGCGGATGTCCAAATTCAAAAGACCCGGCTAAAGCACATTTGGCAGGTACTGGTGGTCCAGGTTATAAAATTGATTGCGAATTGGACGGAGAAAATCAATACCACGATCGTGGTGTTTTATCTATGGCCCACGCTGGCCGTAATACTGGTGGTTCGCAATTTTTTATCTGCCATAGCAGAGCAAATACTGCTCATTTAGACCGTAACCATACTTGTTTTGGTAAAGTTATCGAAAATGTAGATCTTGTTGATGATATCCGTCAGGGCGATAAGATTGTAAATATTGAAGTTTTAGAAGATTAAAAATAGATACTAGATTTGAGACATTAGATTTGAGACTTGATTTCTCTGATTGATGCTCCTATCTCATTTAATAATTGAACAGGGAATTTTAGTTATTTGATTTGAGTGATTTCTCATATCTCATATCGCGAATCTCATATCTCAAAAAAAATATGAATTTAAGAGGAATTGTTGCCGTATCCGGCAGACCAGGTTTATTTAAACTGGTTGGACAAAATAAAGTAGGTTACATTTTAGAGGGCTTAGATGCTCAAAAAACTAAAGTTGTAGCCAACATCACCAACACAAAATTAGCTTCATTAGAAGATATTACCGTATATGGTGAAGAGGAAGAAATTAAACTGGCTGATATTTTTGCTAAAATTTCTGCTAAAGGATCTACTCCTGACTTGAAAGGCGATTTGCGTGCATATTTTCTTGAAGTAGCTCCAGGTCACGATCAGGAGAAAGTTTATGCTTCTGATATGAAGAAAATCATTACCTGGTATAACTTATTAAAAGATCTGCCTTTATTTACTGAAGAAACTCCGGAAACTCCTGGTACACCAGCAGAAGTTAAGTTATCAGAAGAAAAGGCAGCTTCAGATAAAAAACAAAAAGCTACAGGATCTAAAACTTCGGCAAGTGCTAAAGCAACTACTAAAACTTCAGCTCCAGCTAAAAAAGCAAGTATGACCAGTAAAAAAGGCGTTTAAGCTTTATTTAATTATTATAGAGAACACCAGGCTATTGTCTGGTGTTTTTTTATGGGGTTTAATCTAAGAAATACCAAAGCAAAGCTACAATCACTAAAGAGAGAATAATGCTGATCCATAAGTATTTATTATTGCGGTTTTGATCGCTTTTATATCTGTATTCCCGTTTATATTTATCTAATATCATAATCTCTTTTATTTAATGATGATTTTAATTCGTCTTTTCCATATCTCATTCACATAGTTCTTACCTCAAAAATTTCATCTCTAAGCATGATGATAAGGTTCTCCTTTTAAAATGCTAAAACCCCGGTAAAGCTGCTCTACAAAAAACAATCTGATCATCTGATGAGAAAAGGTCATATCAGATAAGGAAATTAAACCATTTGCTCTTTTGTAAATGGTTTCATCAAATCCGTATGGCCCCCCAATGATAAAAATTAAATGTTGTACACTGCCCACCATCTGTTTATTCAGGTAGTTTGAAAATTCTATAGATGAATATTTTTTCCCTTTCTCATCCAGCAAAATAACAACATCGCCATTGTTGATTTGTTTGTGGAGGAGTTCTGCCTCCTTTGCTTTTTGTTGCGCCTCACTCAGGTTTTTAACATTTTTTACATCAGGTATGGCCAAAAAGGTAAAATTAACATAATGCTTCAGGCGGTTGATGTATTTATCAATTCCTTCTATTAGGTATTTATCTTCTGTTTTGCCAATGGCGATCAGGGTAATCTTCATTTAATATTTTGCCTATCTTTAGAATTTCGAGATTCAAACTTAGAGAAAATTGTAACAAAAAAGACAATCTATCCATCTCATAACTTCTGAATATATACTGAATAAAAATTATGCTGAAACAACAACAAGAAATAATAGCCGGTTACCATGATAAAATAAAAGATGTTACGACAGATATAGATCAAACAAAAAAACTGATCGATCAACTTTCTTTCCTCCGCATAGGATTGTTTTTGGCCGAAATTTTATTTTTCGTTTTGCTGCTGCGCTCGGCAGACGACAGCTTACGTACATTAATCCAAATTTGTTTATTACTGCCTGTAATTGCTTTCGCCTATGTTGTGCGCAGACAAAGCCAGCTTGATCGTGAAATCGACTATAAAAAACAACTTCTGTGGGTTTATCAGAACGAATGGAATATTTTAAATGGTGCCGCTAACGGATATGACCATGGTAAAGCTTTCGAATCTGAACAACATCCTTACACTTCCGATCTTGATATTTTTGGTGCCTCATCGCTATTTGCCCTGATTAACCGTTGTAGTACCAAAAGTGGAAATAACCTGCTGGCTAAAAATTTCGCAGAAAAATCGACCAGGGCTGGGATATTACGCCGTCAGGAAGCCATAAAAGAGATAATAGATAAGATAGCAGAAACTTATAGTTTTAGGGCTAACCTCCATGGTTACGATCCTGATAAAATAGAACAGATCAAAACGCAGTTAAAGAGTCAATTGGGTGCGCAATTGGGCTTTGTTCAGGGAGCCTTTATGAGGTTTTATGTGAAACTGGTACCCTACATTACTATCGGCCTAATTCTGGCAGCAGTTTTAATCAGTAGTCTTTTCTGGAAGGTATTGGCGCTTTTGCTTGTGGTCCACATCGGGTGGAATGTATTACTGGGCTCAAAAATCAACAAAGTGTTTTATAGCTTTGGCGGGAGTTCGAACCTGCTGAACGGATATGCAGGCGCTATTTTATGGACAGAAAATCAACAATGGAAAAGCAGTTATACGCTAAGTTTACTCGATTCAAAAATTCCGGTTAGTAAAGAAATTAAAGGTCTTACAAAGATTATCGAAAATTTTGATGCGAGACTGAATATCGTTGTGGGTGGAATACTGAATGCCCTTTTACTTTGGGATTTAAAATGCTGCATCAATTTAGATATCTGGTACAAATCATCATCAAAAGATGTAATTGCTGCGCTTGATCATCTGGGCGATTTTGAAGAACTGATTTCGTTAGCAACAACGGCCTATAATCAACCAGATTGGATATTTCCAGTGATTAACGATCACTTTGCATTAGCCACTACTCATATTGGCCATCCGCTTATTAATAAGCAATTACGGGTGAGCAATGATTTTTGTGTGGAGGCAAAACCAACTGTTGATATTGTAACGGGCTCTAACATGGCAGGTAAAAGTACTTTTTTACGTACGCTGGGTATCAATATGGTATTGGCTTACGCAGGTGCGCCGGTTTGTGCCAAAACAATGCAATTATCTGTTTTTTCGATCAACACCTATATGCGGATTAAAGATTCGCTGAACGAAAGTACCTCTACTTTTAAGGCAGAGCTTAACCGTTTGAAGATGATTTTGGATAATGTTATAAAGGATAAAGATACTTTTGTATTAATTGACGAAATGCTGAGGGGTACAAACAGCCGGGATAAATATTTAGGATCAAAGGTTTTTATACAAAAGCTGATTGCCGAAAAAACTCCTGCACTTTTTGCAACCCACGATTTACAATTAGCAGATCTGATTATTGATTACCCCGAAACTGTTCGTAATTTTCATTTCGATATCCAGATTGCCGAAGGCGAAATGAGATTTGATTATCTGCTAAAATACGGACCGTGCAAAACTTTTAATGCAGCTATTTTGCTGAAAGAGATTGGTTTAAAGCTGGATAATGTTAAATAGTAACATTTATATGTGATGTCAGATGTTTCCATCAAACACGTAAATATTTGGACCAGTCAGGTAGTAACACCAGAATGCACTGAAACAGTTACCTGATTAAGGTTATTGAACCTGTATATTTAATATTGTTATTCGATAAGTTAGTGCCAGTAATGACATAATAATACACGCCAACAGGGAGTTCGTTACCCTTAAAAGTACCATTCCAGTTTTCGAATATGTTCTCAGTAAAGAAAACCTGAGTGCCTAAACGGTTGTAAATCTGTAATCTATATTTTTTGAGGTTTGTTACACCAACAACCAGTTCATCATTAATCCCATCGCCATTTGGTGAGAATGCATTTGGAACAAATGTAGATGCATTTTTTTTGATAATGAGGTCGCCTTGCGTGATTGAATTTGAGCAGCCGTTTTTAGAAAATGCGGTTAAAGTAATCTGGAATAATCCATCGGTTTGATAAATGTGGGTAGGGTTTTGTTCTGAAGAAATAATTCCATCACCAAAATTCCATTCATAAAAATCGCTGTAAAGCGATGTATTGGTAAATGTTATGGGTACTGGAGCAGAAAACTTAACGTCGAAGGTAGGTTCGGTATAAAATTTAGCCACTGGAATTCTGGCAATTGCGGGAACAATGATCGTTGCGGGTTCGGAGTTACAAGAGCCTGATGTTAATATAACCTGATATTGTCCTGCCACATTAAAATCTGTTACCGGTATTTCAACGGCATTTGTGGTGGCGGAATAATTGTTTGGCCCGCTCCATGCATAAGTGATACCTTCCTTTGCCGGTACAGATAATTTTATGATGTCTTTTAAACAAAAGAAGGGTTGATTAATATTTATTTCTGGTTTTTCCGGCTTCAACTCTACCAAAATATCTTTTGTAAAGGTAGAAGTACAGCCATTATTGCTTTCAACTGTTAGTGTGATTGTTTTAAGTCCAGGATCTGTAAAGGTTAATATCTGACTGTCGTTATTGATGGCTACCTGGCTTTTTATGCCCGGACCAAAATCCCAGCTGAGTTTCGTGTAGTTTTTAGAAGCATTGATAAACGAAAAAGATTGGTCTGATTCGCATTTATGATTAACCTCAATCGAAAATAGTGCTTCTGGCTTTAAATCGACCGATAAAATATCGATTGAATTTACTTCGCTCACACAATCTCCAACCTGAACATAAAGTTTATATGTTCCAACTATTTCTGGTCCGCTTACCTGGATTTCGGGGTTTTGGTTTGTTGAAACAAAACCGTTTGGCCCTGACCAGTGGTAGCTGGCTAAATTTAAAAAAGGAGTGCTTAATTTTAATACATCTCCCTGGCACAAATTAACCTTGGAAGCGCTTATGATAGGTTTTTCGGGTGTGTTTGCTACAATAAAAGTTTGCGTAGTAACTACATTGCAACCGTTTGTGCCTTTGGCTTCCAGAACTACAATTTTCTCACCTGGTGTATTGTATGTTACGGTAAATGGCCCGGCTGTTGTGGCCGAAGCCAGGTTTGCTCCTTCACCAAAAGACCATTTTAAGGAGGCGAAGTTCGATGCTTTACTTTCGAAAGTATAAGCCTGGCTATCGGTACATGGGTTTAGTTTTTTAACATCAATTTCGGCAGTTGGACCCGCAAAATCTGCCGTGCCGCCGAATTCTAAGGTAAAACCATTATTCCCCCCCGAAAAATTATCGATTAATATAGCATAAACATGGTCCTGTTGCAGTTCTACATATTTTACAAACCCATTTTGGCCGGCAGGGCAACCTAGCGCTTCAGTCAAATCAGTTTCAGTCATACTTAGGCCGGTTTTATAATAGGACGGGCTACAGGTTACGCCACTTCCTGATGCACACCGGATAGCATTTGCCGCATTTATTTTACTGCAATCCCCGTTCAGGCCTAAATCGTAAAAAACCCAGTCAATATCGTTTGTAGTTACCGTTGGGGTGATTACAAAAGTAAAATCGCCGGGTACAGAAGCTTTAAACATATACCAGGCAGAGTTAGATTCTGTACCTAAACAGGTTCCAGCCGATTCGTGATTATTTGCCCCCGAACCAGTTACATTTAACTGTGTAAATGTTTCTTTGGTACACAACACTGAAAATGTCCCACAATCTTGTCCAGGTTGGATTGGTGGGAAATAATTATCGATACAAAGCTTAAAGGTACCGGTAGCATCATTCGCTGCACTCACCCTGATATAGTAAACCTGCCCAACCGTTAAAGCACCCTTGTACAAAGAAATAACATTATTTGATGTCGCCTGCGTGCCAGGCTGTTCGGCAATAGAATTAGTAGCTGGATCATACGAATATAGGGCAAGTAAAGGACCGATTAAGGTATTTGTACTATTGGCATCAATATTTCCGCTAACAGAAATGTTTACGTCAAACTTAGATGCAGTAAACTTATACCAAACATCTTTTCCAACAGCCAGCCAGTTTAAAGCTTTATTATAACTGCTTGGTGTAGCTTCTAAATTATTAAATTCGGCATCGCCACTACAATATGCACTGGTATTGGTAATATTAATGGCATTTATCAATTCATCATTAATGGGTGGGGTAAATTTTCCAAAGGCAGAGAGATTTAGTAATGCCAATAGGAAAGAAATTAATGAGTAGCGCATAGGTAAAAATATCAAAAATTGTTTTTATTTCGAATCATTTTAATTGTTAATGATTTGTTAATATTAAACTCGCAACTTATGGCAAATAATGGATAACAATGGTTAAGGCAAGCGATTTCGGTTCGGATTTTTTGTGGGGAGTAGCTACTGCTGCAGCGCAGATAGAAGGCACAGCAACCCAGTACGGTAAAGGCCCTTCCATTTGGGATACTTTTACGGCGAAAAACGGCAAAATAAAGAAAAGCCACAAATTAGATCCCGCCTGCGATTTTTATCACCGATATACCGAAGATATAGCTTTAGTAAAATTACTAGGCTTTAAAGTTTTTAGGTTTTCTATTGCCTGGTCCAGGATTTTGCCCGGCGGAAGGGGAGAAATAAATCAGGAAGGTATCTGTTTTTACCACAATCTTATTGACGAATGTTTAACTCATGGAATTACCCCATACGTTACGCTTTATCACTGGGATTTACCGCAGGCGCTGGAAGATGAGGGCGGCTGGACAAGCTTCAGCATCAATGCTGCCTTTAATGCCTATGTGAGCATCTGTGCATTAGAATATGGAGACAAAGTAAAAAATTGGATTGTGTTGAACGAGCCTTTTGGTTATACATCACTAGGGTATATGCTTGGTATTCATGCTCCCGGTAAAACAGGTTTAAGCAATTTTTTCCCTGCGGTATTACATACGGCTTTGGCACAGGCAGAAGGTGGTAAAATTTTACGTGCAGAAATTAACAGAGCCAATATTGGCACTACTTTCTCCTGTTCAGAAATTATCCCTAATACACAAAGTGATAGCGATATCCTCACCGCTAAACGCGTAGACTGCCTGATGAACCGTTTGTTTGTAGAACCTACACTAGGCATGGGCTTTCCTACTGCAGATTGGGATGTACTGGAGAAATTTCAGATCGAATATGGTACCTGGCGACTGCAGGAAAGGATGAAATTTGATTTTGATTTTATCGGACTTCAAAATTACTTTCCCCTGGTGGTAAAATACAATGCTTTTATCCCGGTGATACAGGCTTGGGAAGTAAAGGCCAAAAGCCGGAAAAAGCCACACACTGCGATGGGCTGGGAGATTAATGCCGATAGCTTTTATAATATTGTAAAACAGTTTGCAGCCTATCCAAATATTAAAAATATTATCATCACCGAAAACGGTGCAGCCTATCACGATAAATTGACTGATAAAAGGGTAGAAGATCCGGAACGAATCGAATATTTTAAACTTTACCTGGGCGCGCTGCTAAAACTCAAAAATGAAGGGATAAATGTTACCGGTTATATGGCCTGGACACTCATAGATAATTTTGAATGGGCCGAGGGTTTTACGGCAAGGTTTGGACTGGTCTATAACGATTTTAAAACTCAGGAACGTACTATTAAAGATTCGGGCTACTGGTGGAAAGAATTTCTGAAAAGCTAGTTGATCGTTTACTCTTTTCACTTTCATAATTAAACAAATTCTTATGTTTGGAATATGAATGATAAAACAGTAGTATATAGCACCTATTATAATCCAATGGAGGCCAATATTGTTAAAGCTAAATTGGAGGATAGCGGATTTGCCTGTTTCCTGGCCGATGAAAATGTTGCAACGCTAAATCCGCTTTATAACCAGGCCATTGGCGGTGTTAAACTCATTGTTTTTGAAAGAGATGTAGAGGCCATCAACGCTTTACTGGCTGAAGACAATAGTTTGGCTTTTGAATTGTCAGATGAAATTATTGATGAAGAGGCATCAGAAGAAGGTAAAACAGTTTGTGAGAAATGTGGATCTACCAATGTGGGCTATGGAATGGCTACTGATAAAAAATATAGTATTTGGGCAACTATCCTTGCTTTTTTAACGCTTACAACTCCAATTAAAGCCAATAAGTGCCATCATTGTTACGATTGTGGTTATGAGTTTGAGTAGATTGATTTCTTCGATGTAATTACGTCATTGCAAAAGAAACGTACAATTTTTTGAAGCGCAAGGTCAGAGGCAACTATTAAGACCTGTTCCCGTGCTCCGCTGTATCCTTACGCTGCGCTTCAGGGATGCCGCTGCTCCCGGGGCTAGAAGGTTCTTTTACTGCAAGCAAGGTAAAATTTCTCCTCATGGTGATCCAGGGAATATTTGTGTGAAAAGCACCTCTGTCTCTGCCATCTAAACCCGATATACGCGAATGCTGGTTTCTTCAACCAGCAGCAGCATTAGTGGGACTAACCCTAACCTAGAAACTACTGCAATTGCTTTCCAAAGAAAATAAAAAGGTTAATCCTAAAGGATAGATTTGTCAATCCTGAGCCTGTCGAAGGACTTTTTGTAATGATTTTAAGGCATTTCGACAAGCTCAATGTGACAAATTGGAGAAACAGATATCATTTTAAACGGTATCTGGTAAAAGAACAAAAAATCCCGCTTTGAATTAACAAAACGGGATTGATATTCTTTTCATCCAGACCTCGGACTTCTGACTCTAGACTTCGGACTATTAAAGCGCTGCCTTAGCTGCTGCTTCAGCCCTGATAATATTTAACGCACCACCAGCTTTAAACCAATCGATTTGTTGTGCATTATAACTGTGGTTAACGGCAAACTGTTCGGTAGCGCCATCAGCATGGTGCAATACCAATGTTAATGGTTGATCAGGTGTGAATTCAGTTAAGCCTAAAATATCGATCGTATCATCTTCCAGAATTTTATCGTAATCGTCTTTATCCGTGAAAGTTAGGGCCAGCATACCTTGTTTTTTAAGGTTGGTTTCGTGGATACGGGCAAAAGATTTTACCAATACCGCGCGAACACCCAGGTGACGTGGCTCCATGGCTGCATGCTCACGGGATGAACCTTCGCCGTAGTTTTCGTCGCCTACTACAATTGATCCCAAACCAGCAGCTTTATAATCGCGCTGGGTTGCAGGAACAGGGCCATATTCGCCGGTTAATTCGTTTTTAACGTTATCTGTTTTATCGTTGAAGTAATTAACTGCACCAATTAACATGTTGTTAGAGATGTTATCAAGGTGACCACGGAATTTTAACCATGGACCAGCCATTGAGATATGATCTGTTGTACATTTACCTTTGGCTTTGATTAAAAGTTTTAGACCTTTTAAGTCAGTGCCTTCCCAAGGGCTAAATGGATCTAATAATTGTAAACGGTGTGAAGTTGGAGAAACCAGCACCTGAACTGATGAACCATCAGCAGCCGGAGCCTGGAAACCTGCATCTTCTACAGCGAAACCTTTTGTTGGCAATTCAAAACCAGTAGGTGGATCTAATTTAACCTGTTCGCCTTTATCGTTAGTTAAGGTATCCGTTAATGGGTTAAATCCTAAATTACCCGAAATGGCTATAGCAGCAACCATTTCTGGTGAAGCTACGAAAGCGAAAGTATTAGGATTACCATCAGCGCGTTTTGCAAAGTTTCTGTTAAACGAGTGTACAATGGTGTTTTTTTCTGCTTTCTCTGCACCTGTACGATCCCACATGCCGATACATGGTCCGCAGGCATTGGTAAAGATCGTTGCGTCTAAATCTTCGAAAGTTTTTAAGAAACCATCGCGGTCTGCCGTGTAACGTACCTGCTCAGATCCCGGGTTGATACCGAAAGCCGATTTGGTTACCAAACCTTTTGCAATAGCCTGGTTGGCGATTGAAGCTGCTCTTGATAAATCTTCGTATGAAGAGTTGGTACAAGAACCAATTAAGCCCCATTCTACTTTTAACGGCCAGCCATTTTTCTCTGCCTCCACTTTCATCTGCGAAACCGGAGTGGCCAGATCTGGTGTAAAAGGACCATTTAAGTAAGGTTCTAAAGTATCTAAATCGATTTCAATAACCTGATCGAAGTAATTTTCAGGATCAGCATATACTTCAGCATCACCGGTTAGGTAAGCCGCAATTTTGTTTGCTTCGTCAGCTACTTCATTTCTGCCGGTAGCACGTAAGTAACGCTCCATGCTTTCATCGTAACCGAAAGTAGAAGTGGTTGCACCAATTTCGGCACCCATATTACAAATGGTACCTTTACCGGTACAACTCATTGAAGTGGCACCATCGCCAAAATATTCTACAATAGCACCGGTACCACCTTTTACAGTAAGAATACCTGCCACTTTAAGGATTACATCTTTGGCTGCAGTCCAGCCATTTAATTTACCGGTTAGTTTTACACCGATTAACTTAGGGAATTTAAGCTCCCAGGGCAAACCTGCCATTACATCACAGGCATCAGCACCGCCAACACCAATCGCAACCATGCCTAAACCACCTGCATTTACTGTGTGCGAATCGGTACCGATCATCATTCCACCCGGGAAAGCATAGTTCTCTAAAACTACCTGGTGGATAATACCAGCGCCTGGTTTCCAGAAGCCGATACCATATTTGTTCGATACAGAAGATAAGAAATCAAAAACTTCTGCACTTTCTGTTTTGGCATGAGGTAAATCTATGGCAGCGCCTTCTTTAGCCGTAATCAGGTGATCGCAGTGAACTGTTGAAGGAACTGCAACCTGTGGACGGCCCGCTTGCATAAACTGCAATAAAGCCATCTGCGCCGTAGCATCCTGCATCGCTACGCGGTCTGGTGCAAAGTCTACGTAATCAGAACCACGCTTAAACGCCTTTTTAGGATCTCCATCCCAAAGGTGTGCATACAATATTTTTTCAGATAATGTTAAAGGTCTGCCAACAACTTTACGTGCAGCCTCTACGCGGCTGCCAAAGTTTGCATACACCTTTTTAATCATGTCTATATCAAAAGCCATACTTTAATTTTTTTATAATTATTGTCAATAAGATACTTTCTAAAGTAAACAATTTTAAACAGATTTATTTTTGAGATTTGTCATAATATCTTATTTAAAACCATTCTATGCAACTCTTCTGTAAAAGAAAAGGCTACCAGATTCTCTCAGGCAGCCTTCTCTAGGAATTAACAAATAATATACTTTTTTGTTTCTTATTGTTTTGTAGAAATAGGGGTAAACTTGGTTAAGTTAATGCCCTCTACTGCCATTTTATATTCTTCAATGCTCGGAATACGACCCAAGATAGCTGAAAGAACGACTACCGGGGTTGAAGCCAGTAAAGACTCTCCTTTTTTACCATCTTTATCTTCTACCACACGGCCCTGAAATAAACGGGTCGACGTAGCCATTACCGTATCGCCTTTAGCCGCTTTTTCCTGGTTACCCATGCACAAGTTACAGCCCGGGCGCTCTAAGTACATGATGTTCTCATATTCTGTACGTGCTGTGCTTTTAGGTAATGCATCGCTGAACTCAAATCCAGAATATCTTTGTAAATATTCCCAATCACCTTCTGCTTTTAATTCATCGATGATGTTGTAGGTAGGAGCTGCAACTACCAGTGGCGCTTTGAACGCTACTTTACCAGTCTGTGTCTCTATATTTTTTAACATTTGGGAAACGATTTTCAAATCGTCTTTATGCACCATGCATGAGCCAACGAAACCCAGATCTACTTTTTTATCGCCACCGTAATAAGTTAAGTCTCTGATGGTATCGTGTGTATAACGTTTAGAAACATCAGCGTTATTCACATCCGGATCGGCAATCATTGGTTCTTCAATTAGATCCAGATCGATTACAACTTCAGCATAATATTTAGCATTATTATCCGGCATTAAAGCTGGTTTGATACCGGTTTTAATTTCTTCAATACGTTTGTTTGCTTTATTAATCAAACCTTGTAGAACCTGGTTATGGTTATCCATACCTTTATCTATCATAATTTGAATACGGTTTTTAGCAATTTCCAATGATTGGATTAAAGTATCGTCTTGCGAAATACAGATAGAAGCTTTTGCTTTCATTTCAGCAGTCCAATCAGTAAAGGTAAAGGCCTGGTCGGCTAATAAAGTGCCTATATGTACCTCAATGATACGACCCTGGAATACATTTTCGCCATCAAACTGCTGTAACATTTGCAATTGCGTAGCATGAACCACATCACGGAAATCCATGTGTTGTTTCATTGCCCCTTTGAAGGTTACTTTTACTGACTCCGGAATTGGCATAGAAGCCTCACCTGTTGCCAATGCCAATGCTACTGTACCAGAATCGGCACCGAAAGCCACACCTTTAGACATACGGGTATGCGAATCGCCACCGATGATGATTGCCCACTCATCAATGGTAATATCATTTAATACTTTGTGAATAACGTCGGTCATCGAATGATATTCCCCTTTAGGGTCGCGGGCAGTAATTACCCCAAAATCATTCATGAACTTCATCAGTTTAGGGATATTTGCCTGTGCTTTTTTATCCCAAACAGATGCTGTATGGCAACCTGACTGGTAAGCGCCATCTACAATAGGAGAAATCACTGTAGCAGCCATTGCCTCTAATTCCTGAGCCGTCATTAAGCCGGTAGTATCTTGCGAACCCACAATGTTTACTTCTACACGAACATCAGAACCAGCATGTAACACTTTACCTTGTGTTAAACCTACTGCATTTCTGTTAAATATTTTCTCTACAGCAGTTAAACCTTGCCCTTCTACAGATACCTCTTTAGCCGGAGCAAATACTACCGGAGCTTCGATGCCTAAAGTTTTAGCTGCAAAAGTTTGGATTTTTTTACCGAAAACAATGGCATAAGAACCGCCTGCTTTGATAAATTCCATTTTTTGAGGAGTCAATGCTTTCGAAATATCAATTAGCTCCTGGTCTCCATTATATAATTTTTTAGTTCTGGTATTGATGGTAAGTACCGTACCCGTTTCTATGGAGTAAACTTGCTCTAAAATTGGCTCGTCATTTTCGTTACGGATAACATTTCCGTTCTCATCGGTTTTCTTTATCCAGTTTTTAAGGTCGATACCAATACCACCAGTTACATCAACTGTGGTTAAAAAAATTGGAGAAATACCATTGGTACCACCTACAATTGGCGCTATGTTTACAAATGGGATATAAGGGCTGGATCTTTTGCCTGTCCAAAGTGCCACATTATTTACGCCCGACATACGAGAGGAACCTACACCCATGGTGCCTTTTTCAGCTACCAGCATTACACTTTTATCTGGGTGTTGCGCCTGCAATGCTTTAATTTCTTCCTGAGCCTCTGGCGTAATCATGCATTTACCGTGTAATTCACGATCAGAACGGGAGTGTGCCTGGTTACCCGGAGATAATAAATCTGTAGAAATATCGCCAATCCCGGCAATAAAGGTTACCACTTTAATCTCTTCTGCTACTTCAGGAAGTTTGGTGAAAAATTCTGCCTTGGCATAACTTTCTAATATTTCTTTAGCAATGGCATTGCCATTGTTGTAAGCTTCTTTTAAACGATCTGTATCGGCATCGTACAAGTAAACCTGTGTTTTAAGAACATCTGCAGCTTTATGGGCTTTATCACCATTGTCGGCCAAAGCAATGTCTAACAGCACTTTGATAGAAGAGCCACCCTTCATGTGTGATAACAATTCGAAGGCAAAATCAGGTGTGATTTCTGCAACGATAGTTCCGCCTAAAATAATTTCTTTTAAAAACTCTGCTTTTACACCAGCTGCTGCGGTAGTGCCCGGCAAGGTGTTGTAGATGAAAAAATTAACAGCATCTGCCCTGTTAAAATTATTTACATTTTTGATTTGATCGATGATTTCACTTAATAATTCAGCGCCATCAATAGGTTTGGGATGAAGACCTTGAGCTTTTCTGTCTTCAATCTCCTGGATATAATCGTTATAAATACTCATCTTAGATATCTATTCTTTTTGCTATAGGCTTGCGCAACAAAATACACAATCGCTTTTCATCAAAAGAATACTGCTTTTATATATTAATTTGTGGTTTTTTGACCAAAAAACTCAATTTTTTGACTGAAGCCAAAAATAGCAAAAAACAACTTTTAAATGTAATTTGCACAGGCGATTAAGTAATTTGGAATTGTTCTAAACAACCGCTAAAGGTGTAAATGATAGGCCTTAAAAGCATATAAAATATGAAAACAGAATGTGGATTGATGATTTTAATCGCCTGATATTTCCGATTAAAGTAAAGGTTTATCACGGAGCGCTGAATCATTAATCTAAACAGGTATTGTTATCAATGTTATAATAAAAACCTAAACTTTTTGTTTTTATATTCCCTGCAGTATCAATGCTTACCCGATATGGTTCTGTTTTTACCGGGCATTTGTGAAACTTTGCAAGATAAAACTCAAATCCTTTTTTGGTTTTTCTGTAAGATCCACCAATACCCCAGGTGTACTCAGCCTTTAAGTTATCGAGTTCGGCAAGTAATAAAGCTTCTTCCAAGCCATCAATTTTTCCAATAAATCTGATCAACTCTGCTCTGTTTGTAACCAATTTCACCCGGTCGTTTTCAATGTAAGCAATATAAAAATAACCTTTCCACATTTTGAATAAAAAACCTGATTTTGGCTGATCAAACCTATTGTTCATTAAATAGGAAAGATTTCCATGTCCTGTTATAATCTCAGTTTCTGGATGAATTTTGCCACTAAAATCCTGCCGGATGCAGGCCCAGTATTGATAATCTTTATTCGGTCGTATCCCCTTGATCAGGTTCTCTGTTGAATTTAAACCGGGAGGTATTATCTCAAAACCTTGTTCAATACGAGTATTGCAGGCTATCAGAACCAGGGAAAAAATCAGTAGATAATATTTTATCTTCAGGAGGCCGTTTAGCATATCAGTTTTCATCTGATGATGAAAAAGAACTGATTATTCCATAAACGTTCATTAACGGACATATTTGTGCGATTTTGAACAGTTGTTTATTTAATAGTATATTAATGTATTGATATATAGCTTGTTGAAATGTGTTTAGAGCCTTGGCATAAGATTAGCTTAACGCTAAAGCGTTGAAAAAGTAAAACCTTTTTCAGAAAAATAAGCCAATACTTTGGGAAGTGCGTAAGATAAACGGTCGAATGCTTTTAAACTATCGTGGAATACAATTATAGAACCATTTTCGGTATGTTTAATCACATTTTGATAACATTTTTCGGGTGAGAGTTTAGTGTCGAAATCGCCGCTAAGCACATCCCACATTACGATTTTGAGATTTGAGATTTGAGATTTGAGATGTAAGTCAGTTTGTGAATTTTGGGATATTGACTCCGGACTCCGGACTTCGGACTTCAGACTCAGAATCTGGCTCTTCTTAATCCTCCCATAAGGTGGGCGGAAAAGATCGGTTTGGGTAAGTTGCTGGCATTTTAGCGTGTTTTCGAGATAGGTTTTATCATCGGTTTTCCAGCCTTTTAAATGGTTGAAAGTATGGTTTCCAATGGCATGTCCGTCGGTTTTTACGCGTTCAAAAACTTCGGGGTGTTTAATGATATTATCGCCGATGCAAAAAAATGTAGCTTTAGCATTGAAGACTTTTAAAGTTTTTAATACAAAGTCTGTAACATTGGGTATGGGTCCGTCGTCAAAGGTCAGATAAATAACTTTTTCGGTGCGGGATTTATTCCATAACAGTGATGGATAATACCATTTTAGCAGAAGCGGTGATTTGATCAGGTACATTTAAGTCCAAAGTTAGTAAATGCCTGAACAGATTGAAATTATTAAAGTTGTTTATATAGATTTGAAACAAATTATGAAGATGTTTACCAAGAATAAGTTAATTACCGGATCTGCGTTATTAGTGACATTAAGTTTTAGTCAGCAAATTAAGGCTCAAGAAGTGATCAGCATTCAACAAGCAGTCGAAAACACATTAAAAAACAATCTAAACATCAAACAGGCTGCATTTAATGCCGCGCTTAGCGAAGAAAATGTGCGCCAGTCTAAAAATGCTTTATTGCCTACTGTAAATGGTTCGGTTAACCAATCTATGCAATGGGGAAGGAGCCAGGTAACATCAGGGTTGTTTCTAAATACACAAAATTATACCTTAAACCCTAATGTATCTGCGAATGTGCAGGTATTTGGAGGTGGTGCTCAACTGAATCAGATCAGACAGAATAAGTTATTGTTAGCTGTAGATCAAACCAATGTAGAAAAGGTAAAAAATGATCTTATTCTGCAGGTCGTAACCGCTTACCTGCAGGTTTTAAATAGCCAGGATCAGGTCAAAGCTACACAACAACAATTAGACGTTGCTAATTCTACTTTAAAAAGAGAACAAGCGCTTTTGGATGTTGGTAATAAAACTTTAGCCGATATTTCCCAGGCAAAATCGCAGGCTGCAACCGCTGAGCTTAATCTAACCAATGCGCAGAATCAGTTGACAATATCCTATTTAACTTTAGGACAATTAATGGAAATTCAGCCACCAATGACATTTAAGGTGCAGCCACCATTGGTTAACGAATTGAATAACATTCAGAACAATTATGTTCCAAGTGATATTTACAGCCAGGCTTTAAATACTTTCCCGGATATCAAATTGGCAAATTTAAATACACAGGCAGCAGAAAAAGCAATTGATGTTGCCAAAGGCAGTTATTATCCTAAAGTTACATTTGGAGGAGGTTTAGGATCGTTCTATCAATATCAGTTTGCTTTCCCTGGAAACAATCCATTTTTTAGTCAACTGTCTGACAACTTCGGGAAATCAATTAATATGGGTATTTCAATTCCTATTTTTAATGGTTTTACCACCAGGTCGACCGTAAGAAAGGCTAAAATAGTATTCGAGCAGCGCAAAACAGATGAGCAAATCTCTAAAAACAACCTGATCAAAGTAATCAATCAGGCTGTTGCCGATTTAAACGCCGCACAAAGCAGGTATTCTTCTACCCAAAATGCTTTTCAGGCTCAAAAGGATGCTTTTTATGTTATCGAACAACGTTATGCTGTTGGTTTAGTAAACTCTTTAGATTACAGTACGGCACAAACCAATAAAAATAAAGCCGAAATAGATTTTATCTTAGCAAAATACGACTTACTGTTCCGTGCCAAGGTAATTGATTACTATTTAGGCAAACAGATTGTTTTTTAAGAAAAAGACTAAAGCTGGAAGCAAATTGAATTTAACATCAAAACCTTTCAACCTTACAACGTTTTTTTAACCTTAAAACATTACAACTTAAAATAAACGAAATACAATACAAATTATGAAACTGAAGCATATTATTATTACCTTAGTTACTATCGTAGTTCTTCTGGTTGTGCTCAAACTGACCGGAGTGATAGGTGGAAATAAAACCGAAAAAGTAACTACAGAAAAAGCATCAGATAAAACTGTTGTGGAAACAGTTACGGCAAGTGGAAAAATCCAGCCAGAAACTGAGGTTAAGTTAAGTTCTGAGGTATCTGGAGAGGTGGTAGAGTTAAAAGTAAAAGAGGGTGATATTGTTAAAGCAGGCCAGTTGCTTTGTAAAGTACGTCCGGATGTGTTACAATCGGGTTACGAAAGAACCGTGGCAAGTTTTAATGCACAAAAAGCCAGCGTAGCTGCAGCGCAACAGCAGCTTGCCCAAAACCAGGCTAATTTTGTGAATGCAGAAGCTACCTACAAACGTAATGTTGAACTTTTTAATAAAAAAGTAATTTCAGCTTCAGAGTTCGATGCAGCAAAAGCGGCATTTTTAACTGCTAAAGCAAATTTAGCCAGCGCAAAAGAAAATGTAACCGGCGCCAAATTTACTTTAGAGCAAACTGGTGCAAATGTTAAAGAAGCGGGTGCTAACTTAGCTAAAACCACTATCTACGCGCCGGTTGATGGTGTCGTTTCTAAATTATCAATTGAGCTTGGCGACCGTATTTTGGGAACTTCGCAAATGGCAGGTACCGAGATTATGCGTATTTCTAATCTTTCATCTATGGAAGTTAATGTTGATGTAAACGAGAACGACATTACCCGTGTTAAAGTTGGCGATAAGGCTTCTATCGAAGTGGATGCATTTTCCGATAAGAAATTCAGAGGTGTGGTTACCGAAATTGCAAGTTCATCAACGGCAGTTGGAACTACCACATCTACTTCGGTTGATCAGGTGACGAACTTTTCTGTAAAAATCAGGATTACCGAAGAAATGGAAGGCAAACAACAATCTATTTTCCGTCCGGGTATGTCGGCAACGGTTGATATTGAAAGCGAATCGTTAACCGGATTGGCTATTCCAATCCAGGCAGTGTTTACTGATAATGCAAAGTCGGGCGGTAGCAACAATAACCAGGGCAACCAGGAAAATACCGATAAACAGAAATCGAAACTTACCGACAAAAAGGTGAAGCAGTATGTTTACACTTACGATGCTAAAAGCAAAAAAGTTAAAAAAACAGAGGTGACTACAGGTATCCAGAACGATCAGTTTATCATTGTAAAATCGGGTGTTAAAGCCGGCGATGAAGTGGTAACTGGTCCTTATTCTGCCATTCAGAACAAATTGAAAGATGGTATGGTGGTAGAAAAAACAGCTAAAGACCAATTGTTTAGCAAAGACGGTAAGAAGTAGTTTATAAATAATAGCAAGAAATAGTAACTTGCGTTGTTTAAGGTGTATTCCTCAGGTTTAGGGTGTAAGGTTTAAGGTAGGGCAAGTTGCCTAAAACCTTAAGTCTTACACCTTTCGCCATATACCTTTTGAAAAAGAGTTTTACACCTTTTACCTTAAACCTTTTTTATAATCATGGTACCTAAAATAGCAATGATAGGGGGCGGGAGCTGGGCTACTGCCATCGTAAAAATGCTTGCAGATAATTTGTCTGAGAAAGAGATTTTTTGGTGGATGCGTAATGAAACAGCCATTGAGCACATTAAAAAATTTAAACACAATCCTCATTACCTCAGTTCTGTTGAGCTAAAGCTCGGTCAGGACAATATCTCGTCTGATATCAGTTCGATTATAAAATCAGCTGATTTTGTTATTTTAAACGTTCCTGCAGCTTTTTTAAAGGAAACACTGTCTGCCATAACCCCTGAAGATTTAAAAGGCAAGAAAATAGTATCTGCCATTAAGGGAATCGTACCCGAAGATAACCTGATTATAGGCGAATTTCTGCACGAAAAATACAACATTCCTTATCACGATATTCTTGTGGTAAGCGGTCCCTGCCATGCAGAAGAAGTAGCCTTTGAGAAACTTTCTTACCTGACTATTGCCTGTACTGACGTAGATAAAGCGGCAGCATTTGCCTCGATTTTGAATACACGTTATATTAAAACCAATGTTTCTGATGATATTTTCGGTACTGAATACGCTGCAGTTTTAAAAAATATTTACGCCGTAGCCAGTGGCATTTGCCATGGCATAGGTTATGGAGATAACTTTCAGGCCGTGCTGATCAGCAACGCCATACGGGAAATCAAACGCTTTGTAGATTTGGTTCATCCCATTGACCGCGACATTAAAGAATCAGCCTATCTTGGTGATTTGCTCGTAACGGCATATTCACAGTTCAGCCGCAACCGTACTTTTGGTAATATGATAGGCAAGGGTTATACTGTAAAATCGGCACAGTTAGAAATGAATATGGTAGCCGAAGGTTATTATGCCGCAAAATGCATGCACATCAAAAACCAGGAGTATAATGTAGACATGCCCATCTGTAAGGCCGTTCACAGCATCATTTACGAGAAACGATCGCCACAGATAGAAATGAAGCTATTGGCGGAGAAATTAAACTAAAATCAGCGGAGGTTAATGATTATAGTGATTTGATTCAATAATTGTTTTTGTAAAGCAGGTTTTGTACCGGTCGGTTAGGGCAGTCCTTCTTTCCACTATTATCTTTTTGTGAGCGTTAGAGGAAATGTTTTTGATTGTGCACCAAAAAGGATAACCGCTGCAATAAGGTTTATTTAACGGAGGGCAGTGTAAGGAACAATTAACGCTTTGCCTATCATAGATGTTTGTATTTTGTTCTTGGCAGGAACAACGTTTCTAGCCCCGGGCGCAGCGGCATCCCTGAAGCGCAGCGGAGGGATACAGCGTAGCACGGGAACAAACTTTAATCATTATTACTGTCTTTGCGCTCCAAAAACAAATCTTTATTTTTTAAACCTGAGTTCGATTAATAATGTGCTTTAATTTGGGTTATTTGGCGCCTTGTATGAACGGTCGTCACCCTGAACTTGTTTCAGGGTCTTTATAGCAAGGCTGTTTAACAGGAAAGATGCTGAAATAAATCCGATAGCTATTGGATCAGCATGACGAAACGGCTAGCCAATTCGTCCTAATAAAGTACATTAATTTTTAAACATTAATCGAACTCAGGTTGAAAAGCAGGCTCATTGCTTTTCGGTTAGGGCAGTCCTTCTTTCCGCTATTATCTTTTTGTGAGCATTAGAGGAAATGTTTTTGATTGTGCTTCAAAAAGGATAACCGCTGCAATAAGGTTTATTTAACAGAGGGTAGTGTAAAGAACAACCAAACTGATTACCCTGCACGCTAAAAAAGCATCCTGAAAATTACGTTTCTCAATCTCAAAAAAAATCCTCTAATAACATTTATTAATAAATACTTTGCTATCAAACAAAAGAGGTGGCGAACTGTTATCATTATCAGTTAAATAAAAATATAGCTGTCATGAAAAAGAAATTAGTAATGGGTTTATTAACAATGGCCTTAATTGGCGGTGTAACCCTTAGCGTAAGCGCACAAGAAAAGAAAAAAACTGAGGTAGGTAAAGCATTGGATCATACCGGAAAAGCAATTGGTAAAGGTGCTAAATCGGTAGGGAATAAAACTGCTGAGGTAGCGGTAAAAGGCAGTTCGAAAGTTGCTGATAAAACCTGGAAAGGCAAAATGGCACCAGATGGTTCTGATGTTTATATTAATGCCAAAAATGAAAAATACTATGTAAACTCAAAAGGAGCTAAAATCTGGTTAAAACCTAGTCAGATTAAAACCAGACCAGCATCAAAAAACTAATAAGTATAAAATGTGCTGTATCATAAAATAAGTTATTGAGCTTGAATCGAGGAAGCATCTAAACGCTTTAAACAATATTATGGCAAGGTGATTCGACAGGTTCAGGACTACAAGTCTATATTTCTGATACAGCTTCTTTTTATTAAGAGGTTTGATTATAGCCTTAAAACAAAAAAATCCCAAAAGACTAGCTTTTGGGATTTTTAATTAATTATGTTTTATTAAATAATTGTTCCGTATAAATCGAAATCTTCTGCTCTGTCAACCTTTACATTAACAAAACTTCCATTAGCAGCATAGCCTGTTGTTGCGTCGATTAACACTTCATTATCTACCTCAGGTGAATCAAATTCGGTTCTGCCTACAAAAAAATCACCTTCTTTTTTATCAATCAGCACTTTGAAGGTTTTGCCTACTTTTTCCTGGTTGATATCAAATGAAATGCCTTGTTGTATTTCCATGATATCGTCTACGCGTTGTTGTTTAACTTCATCCGGGATATCATCAACCAAAGTATGGGCATGTGTTTTTTCCTCGTGCGAGTAGGTAAAGCAGCCTAAACGATCGAATTTGGTTTCGGCAACCCATTCCTTCATTTCTTCGAAATCGCGCTCTGTTTCGCCAGGATAACCGCATATTAAAGTGGTACGCATGGCAATATTCGGCACTTTATCTCTAATTTGGTTAACCAGATCGATGGTTTTCTGTTTAGTTGTGCCACGACGCATCGATTTTAGCATGTTATCGGTAATGTGTTGTAGCGGCATATCCAGGTATTTGCAGATGTTGTCGCGCTCATTCATGGCGTCTAAAATTTCCATCGGGAAACCAGAAGGGTAGGCGTATTGTAAACGGATCCATTCGATTCCGGGAACATCCGACAGGCGACGCATCAACTCGTCTAATTTACGTACGCCGTAAAGATCCAAACCATAATAAGTAAGGTCCTGAGCAATTAAAATCAGTTCTTTGGTGCCATTTTTAGCCAGAATTTTAGCTTCGTTAACCAGTTCTTCCATTGGCTTGCTCATGTGCTTGCCACGCATTAAAGGAATAGCACAGAAAGAGCAGGGACGGTTACAGCCTTCAGCAATTTTGAAATAAGCAAAATGAGAAGGAGTGGTTAATAAACGCTCACCAATCAGCTCGTGTTTGTAGTTCGCACCTAGTTCGTGCAAAATATTTTGTAAATCGTTAGTACCAAAAAATGCATCCACATTGGTAATTTCCGATTCCAGTTCTGGTTTATAACGCTCAGAAAGGCAGCCTGTAACTACAACCTTACCAATTTTACCAGCTTCTTTAAGTTCGCTGAACTGAAGGATGGTATCAATTGATTCCTGTTTAGCATTGTCGATAAAACCGCAGGTATTGATTACAACGATATCATCTTTGCCCATTTTGTCTGATTCGTGCACAACGTTTAAATTGTTGCCACGCAACTGTCCCATCAGTACTTCCGAATCGTATATGTTTTTTGAACAACCTAATGTAATCACATTGATTTTAGGCTGTTTAACTGCACTTTTACTTCTAACTATTTTGGTATTCATCTTTCACTTAATCTTTCTATAAACACAACATTTTGTAATCTGTGTCTTGTTGGAGTAGTCGTCATCCTGAATTCATTTTAGGATCTCAAGGACAGATGCTGAAATAAATTCAGCATGACGATTGATAACGATTTTATTTATAAATTTAGCTTACTTAAACAAACTATTCACAAACTCTTTCTTGTCAAAAAGCTGTAAATCGCCTATTTTTTCTCCTACACCGATATATTTAACAGGAATTCTGAATTGATCAGAAATGCCAATTACTACACCACCTTTTGCCGTTCCATCTAATTTGGTGATGGCCAATGCATTCACGTCAGTAGCTTCGGTAAACTGTTTGCATTGTTCAAAGGCGTTTTGTCCGGTCGAGGCATCTAATACCAATAAAATTTCGTGCGGTGCACCTGGTACTACCTTTTGCATTACCTGTTTAATTTTGCCCAGCTCATTCATCAAGCCGATTTTGTTGTGCAAACGGCCGGCGGTATCGATAATCACTACATCTTCGCCATTTGCAACGGCCGACTGTAAAGTATCAAAAGCAACTGAAGCAGGGTCAGAACCCATAGCCTGTGCCACCACCCTCACGCCAACGCGTTCGCCCCAAAGTTTAATCTGGTCAACAGCCGCAGCCCTAAAGGTATCGGCCGCACCAAGAACAACCTTAAGTCCTGATTCTTTAAGTTTATGCGACAGCTTCCCAATGGTAGTGGTTTTACCTACACCATTTACGCCAACCACCATAATTACATAAGGTTTATGGTCGCCATATTCGAACTGACGGAAATCGTTACTGTTATTTTCCGATAACAGCAGTTGGATCTCATCACGAAGAATAAAATTCAGTTCAGAGGTGTTAAGATATTTATCTTTGGCAACACGCTCTTCGATGCGCCTGATGATTTTTAAGGTGGTACTTACGCCTACATCAGAAGTTACCAAAACCTCCTCCAGATTATCAAGTACTTCATCATCAACAGAAGATTTTCCTGCTACGGCCTTGGTAATTTTGTTAAAGAAACCATCCTTAGTTTTCTCTAAACCTTTATCCAGTGCTTCCTGAGCTTCAGGTGCAGTTTCTTTCTTTTTGAAAAAATCGAATAAACCCATTAGTTATTTGTATGTTTTTTTAGGAAATCGGTAGGTGTTTGAAAGCTACAGCTGGATTAATTTTCCATTAAATCTTCAGTAAATTTATTGGGAAATTTCTGAAGACCCTTCTTGAGCAATACTTTGTTCCGTTTGAACCAAAATAATTACTTCAACTTCTTTATTTTTTATATCAAATCCGTCAGGAACAACAATAGTTCCGTTTTCAGAAACTTTTGCTTTAAACTTATACGCTTCCATGGTTATGCTTTTTTCAAAGATAATCAATTATTTCCTAAGGTAAATTTCACTAACAAAAAAAGCCCTTCCGGTTAAAACGGAACGGCCTATAATATTTTATTTTAAAAAATATTAACCTTATTTAGATGCGATAGCATCTTTTACGTGGTCGTTGTGTACGATAAGTTCTTTGAATGAGTAAGCACCGGTTTTTGGTGATTTTACCATTGTAATTACTTTCGAATATTCTTTACCTGTACCTGTTTTAAGGGTTGCAACTACTTTCTTTGCCATGTTCTTATAATTTTAATTACTAGATTTGAGATATCAGACATTAGATTTGAGACTTGCTAATGCTTTAGTCTTTAAGCTTTGGTCTTTTATTCTTAACCTATTTAATTTCTTTATGTACGGTTACTTTTCTCAATACTGGATTGAATTTTTTCAATTCTAATCTTTCAGTAGTGTTTTTACGGTTTTTGGTAGAAATATATCTAGACATACCTGGCATGCCACTTTCTTTATGTTCAGTACATTCTAAAATAACCTGAACTCTGTTACCTTTTTTTGCCATTTTAATATAAATTGAAAACTGTTAATCTCAACAGTTAATGTTTTTTACAAAAATCCTTTTTTTACGAAACGGTTAATTGCTTCGCTAATACCCACTTTATTGATGGTTTTGATCGCTGAAGTAGAAACTTTCAACGTAATCCAACGGTTTTCTTCAGGAATATAAAATTTCTGAAGTTGTAGGTTTGGGTAAAATTTGCGTTTGGTTTTAACGTTTGAGTGAGAAACGTTGTTACCTACCATTGCTTTTTTTCCTGTTAAATCACAAACTCTTGACATGACTTGTAAATATAGTTGTTAATATCGTCCGCTTAATTTTTTTAAGAGTGTGCAAATATCTGAAAAATAATTGTAAACGGCAATAGCATAGCTAATTATTTTTTACAATTAATATTTACAGGCGGCAAGGGCCTTTACAATGATTGTTATGCGGAATATTTAAATCTCCGCATTCTAAAAATAAATATTTTTTATCAAACGTTTGATATTCATTTTGATACGATAAGACTATTTTTCCTTGGTATTATTTATTTAAATTAGCTGCCACTAATCCAAAATATAAAAACTAGCAATGCAAATTACATCTTTTAAGCAATACGAAGAAGATTATAAGAAAAGCGTAGAAAACCCTGAGCAGTTTTGGGGCGAAGTGGCACAGGACTTTCAATGGCGCAAACCCTGGTTTAAGGTATTATCCTGGAACTTTAACGAACCAAATATCAAGTGGTTTGAAGGTGCTAAACTTAACATCACCGAAAATTGTTTAGACCGGCACTTAGCTACCAATGGAGATAAACCAGCCATTGTTTGGGAACCCAATAATCCGGAAGAAGAAAGTGTTACTTATACTTATAAAATGTTGCATGAGCGTGTTTGCCGTTTTGCCAATGTTTTAAAACGTAATGGTGCTAAAAAGGGCGACCGTATTTGTATTTACATGCCAATGGTGCCCGAACTGGCTATTGCTGTTTTGGCTTGCGCCAGGATTGGCGCTGTTCACTCCGTTATTTTTGGTGGATTCTCTGCTAAATCTATCGCCGACCGGATCAATGATTCGCAGTGTAAAGTGGTGATTACGGCCGATGGTTCTTACCGTGGAAACAAGCAGATTCCCTTAAAAGATGTAATAGATGATGCATTAATTGGTTGTCCAACTGTAGAGAAATGTATTGTATTAACCCATGTTCGCACACCTGTTTCTATGTTGAAAGGAAGAGATGTGTGGTGGGAAGATGAAGTTAAGCACGTAAATGATATTTGCGAAGCGGAAGAAATGGATGCAGAAGATATGCTCTTCATTCTGTATACTTCTGGCTCTACCGGTAAACCTAAAGGTGTGGTACATACCTGTGGTGGTTATATGGTTTATGCGGGTTATACCTTTTCAAATGTGTTTAATTACCAACCTGGAGAAGTTTATTTCTGTACGGCCGATATTGGCTGGATCACCGGTCACTCTTATATTGTTTACGGACCGCTTTCGCAGGGTGCAACCTCAGTGCTTTTCGAAGGGATTCCGACCTACCCAAGTCCATCGCGTTTTTGGGATATTGTAGAAAAACACAAAGTAAATACCTTATACACCGCACCTACCGCGATCCGCTCTTTAATGAGTTTTGGTGAAGATCCATTAAACGGCAAAGATCTAAGCACAATCCGCGTTTTAGGCTCGGTAGGAGAGCCCATTAATGAAGAGGCATGGCATTGGTTCGATGAAAAAATCGGGCACGGTAAAGCGCCTATTGTTGATACCTGGTGGCAAACGGAAACGGGAGGCATCATGATTTCTCCCATCGCTACAGTAACACCAACCAAACCTAGTTTTGCTACATTACCTTTACCAGGAATTCAGCCAATTTTAGTTGATGAAAATGGAAATGAAATCGAAGGAAATGGGGTGATGGGAAATCTTTGTATTAAATTCCCGTGGCCGGGCATGTTGCGTACTACTTACGGCGACCATGAACGTTGCAAACAGACTTATTTCTCTACTTACGAGAATTTATATTTTACTGGTGATGGCTGTTTGCGTGATGAAGATGGTTATTATCGGATTACCGGTCGTGTTGATGATGTATTAAATGTTTCGGGGCATCGGATTGGTACAGCTGAAGTGGAAAATGCCATTAACATGCATGCGGGTGTGGTAGAAAGCGCGGTTGTAGGTTATCCGCACGATGTAAAAGGGCAGGGGATTTATGCTTTTGTAATTTACCCTGAAATGCATAGTGAAGCAGAATTATCTAAAAAAGATATATTACAGACGGTTACCCGCGTAATTGGGGCGATTGCCAAGCCCGATAAAATATTGTTTGTTTCTGGTTTACCCAAAACACGTTCAGGCAAAATTATGCGTAGAATTTTGCGTAAAATTGCCGAAGGTGATACAGCTAATTTAGGTGATACCTCTACCTTGCTTGATCCGGGTGTGGTAGAAGAAATTATTGAAGCAGCGAAGAAGCTTTAGTAGCTTATCATATTTAACGGGAAAGCCTCCAGATGTCAATCGGGAGGCTTTCCCGTTTATAAGCAATTATGATTAGTAGCCTGGGTTTTGCTTTAAAGCTTTGTTCACATTTATTTCACGATCTGGAATTGGAAATACCAATTTAGGGTCATTATAAGCAAAACTGCCTATAGAACGTTTGGTACGTTTATAATCATGAAGCCTGAAACCTTCATAATCCAATTCTTTTTCGCGTTCGTTTAAGATAATGTCGAGAGTTGGCACTACGTCTCCCAGTCCGGCTCTTGTTCTCAAAGTGTTAATATCATCAGCTGGAGTAGCTCCAATGTTAGTACCTAATCTGAAATTACATTCTGCACGGATCAGGTACTGTTCTGTAACCCTGCAAACAGGTATATTATCATAAAAGCTATACCATTTTTTAGTAAAAAGACCTGTCCTGGCACCAGTACCTTCATAAATCATTTCGGTCTGTCTTTTATCACCCGTTTCAAAAGAGTTGTAAAATGTGCTATTTACCAGCGCATCAGCTCTTCCTACATCCCCACCCGTACTGTTCTGGTAACTGGCATAAAAAGTAGCTAATCCATCGTTTGATGTTCCGGCATTACTTTGTTCGTTCTGTTTGATTTCGAAAATACCCTCACTTGAATTTTTGGTTCTGAACGGTGCTTCAAGAGAATTGGTAATTAAGTGATATGGACTGTTGGTAATAATATCATCGGCCACATCCCTTGCTAAAGCATACTTGCCTTCCTGTAGGTAAACCCTGGACAGAAAAGCTTTGGCTGCATATTGATCATCAACTGAGGCCAATTTCGTTATGGCCGATTTTAAATCGTTTTCTACTGCAATATAAACCTCGGCAACCGTATTTCTTGCAACTGAATTGGTTACATTATCAATGGTTTTTACCGCTTTTGTGATGATAGGAACGCCTAAGTTTGTATTAGCGCCGGATGCATCATAAGGCAAACCGTAAAGCCTCACCAGCTCAAAATGCATAATACCCCTTATAAATAATGCTTTACCTTCTATGATGTTTTTGGTATCGGCATCGCTTACCACATTTAAGGCAGAAAGTACAATATTTGCGGTATTAATTGCACTGTAAGCGGTTATCCAGGTTCTCCTCACATCAGCGTTATCTGCTACAATAGCCTTGCTCGAAATGTTGCGGTAGGTAGTAAAAGTGCCACGCCAGGTTAAGTAGTTATCGCTGGCATAAAGATCTGGTATAAATACCAGGTTATTCCCGTATAGATCGCCGGTAGCCATAAAGGTATAGGCACCCGTTAATGCATTTTGAACATCTGCAGTTGTATTGAGTGCCACATTGGCATCAATATTTTGTTTAGGATCTATTTCTAATTGCTTTTTACAGCTGGATATGCTTAAAACAATAAGAAATGCAGCTAATATATTTTTATAATTTTTCATATTCTAATGTTTTTATAAGCCAATGTTTAAACCGAAAGTAATGGTTCTTGCTTGTGGAGGAGTGTAAAAATCGTGGCCCAGTTGAATGTTATCAGACTGGAGGTTGCCGCCACTAGGGGTATTTACTTCAGGATCGTAGCCTTTATAACCTGTTATGGTAAATAAATTAAGGGCTGAAGCAAATATTTTTACATTTTGCAATTTATATTTATTGGCAAACGCTTTAGGTACATTATAGCTGAAAACCACACTTTTTATCCTAAGGTAAGAACCATCCTGTATCCATCTGGATGACGGGCTTGTTCCGTTTCCTTCACCAAATCTTGGCTGTGGGATAGTCGTAATGGTGTTTGTTGGTGTCCAATAGTTTAACTGATCAATAGTCTGGTTATCAAAGTAGTCGCCATTAGCAGATTGGAAAACGCCTGCCATGTTATAAATATCATTACCAGAAACAAACTGCGCCTGAACATCCAGGTCAAAGTTTTTGAAAGAGAAATGATTACCAAAGCCACCAAAGAATTTAGGATTGGGATCGCCCAGCTTTTGGTTTTGCGCAAGGGCATAATCATTGGTCGTTGCTGTTCTTGATGCATCAACAAAATAAAGGGCATCACCATTGGCCGGATCTACACCTGCATAAGCTTTGCCGTAAAAGTACCCTAATGGTTCTCCAACAGCCACACGGCCTAGAAATCTTCCACCAGGATAAATCGGTTGGTCATCCACCAAGCGTAAAACTTTGTTCCTGTTAAGTGAGATGTTGAAAGAGGTAGACCATTTAAATTCGCCGACAAAATTTCTGGTATTTAAGGAAAATTCAAATCCCTTGTTTTGCATATCGCCAATGTTCTGTGTAATAGACGAAAAACCATTTGTAGCAGCAATTGGTGCATTTAATAATAAATCGGTTGTTTTCTTTTTATAGTATTCAACAGTACCAGAAATGCGGTCGGAGAATAGACCAAAATCTAAACCAATGTTGTAATTTGTGGTATTTTCCCAGCTTAAATTCGGATCGCCTAACTGGCTCGGACGTGTACCACCTACACCTGCATAATTAACGCCACGGTATAGATTCCTTGAGGCAAAATCGCCAATTTCTGCATTACCCGTTAAACCATAACTGCCTCTAAGTTTTAACAGGCTTACCCAGCTGCTCGATTTTAGAAACTCTTCCTGGTTGACAATCCAGCCTGCAGAAACTGCCGGGAAAGTTCCATACCTGTTATTCACACCAAACCTTGATGAACCATCCGTTCTTATTGATGCACTTAACAGGTACTTATCTTCATACTTATAATTTACCCTGGCCAAATATGAAACAAAAGTGTGTCTGGTTTCTGAAGATTCACCTGCAGAAATTACTGCTGCACTTGCAATCTTAGTAAAACTGTCTGATGGTAGTGTAGTTCCCGTTACAGATGAGTATCTGAATTTCGTATCTTGAAAGGCAAAACCAGCCAATACGTTCAGGTTATGTTTTTCATTAAATGTTTTGGTATAATTAAGGGTATTATTGGTATTAAAGTTTATGGATTTGGCCATGTAATCAGAAGAATAACCTCCTGTACTACCTCCATCCTGTGTTTTTGATCCTAAAAACTGCTCTTCTTCCAAATTGTTAAAATCAAAGCCGTACTCACTTCTAAAAACTAAATCGGGTGTGATTTTTAGGCTTGCATAAGCATTGGCAAAAGTTCTGTACGTAGTTGATAGATTTTTACCATTTTCATAATCGATTAAGCTGTTATAATAAACAGTAGAACCATTCAATTCACCTGATGCATCACGTACAGGCTGAATTGGTGGCAAGGCATTTAATTGTAATGGATTAGAGAAGGCATTATCAGTAGGAATACGGTAATTATCTACTTTAGAGATGTTAACTGACCCTCCAACATCTAAAATTTTCGAAACAGTATGGTCTAAACTTAAGCGGCCACCAGTACGTACATAGCGGTTGCTCACTATAATTCCATCGTTATTGTTGTAGTTTCCGGAAAGCATAAACCTGGTTTTTGCATCACCACCATTAATATTTAAGTTGTACTGTTGTGTATGTCCTTTTCTAAAAGCTTCGTTTACCCAACTGGTATTGTTGTTGCTCGTCCAGTCATCTGTGCCCGTATAATCTTTCCACATTTCGGCGGCATTGGCATAGTCTCCGTCATCATAGTTGTTATATTTAAAAGATGCGTCTAATAATTGACGGTATTGATCGGCATTTAAAAATTCGCCCTTTTTGGTTGGATCGCTGAAGCCGGCATAATATCCAAAATCAATATTGGTTCTTCCTTGTTTGCCTTTTTTGGTTGTAATCAGCACAACCCCATTCGATCCCCTGGCGCCATATATGGCTGCAGATGCTGCGTCTTTTAAAACTTCCATCGATTCTATATCATCAGGGCTAATGGCCGCAAGCGGGTTATCCGCTTCAGTATAGGTTCCCAATGCTTCACTCACAATTGGCACGCCATCAATAACAAATAAAGGCTGGTTACTTGCCGAAATAGAAGAAATACCCCTTACCCGGATTTGAAGCGCCTGGCCCAGTTTACCACTACCAGAGTTGATAAATACACCAGGTGCTTTGCCTTGTAAAGCACTTTCGATAGTTGTCAGGGGTTTGTCTTTCAAATCGGCTGCTGTAACTCTTGCTATTGATCCCGTCACATCCCGTTTATTCTGTGTGCCATATCCCACCACAACTACGTCTGATAGCGTATTGTTTTCCTCATCGAGGTTTACATTAACGGTCTGCCCGGTAATGGGCACCTCTTTGGTTTTGTAACCGATAAAGCTAAAAACAAGTGTTTTAGCATTGTCTGCTACAGTTAATTTAAAGGATCCCGAGGCATCACTTTGCGTGCCGTTAGCGGGTGAGCCTTTTGCAAATACGCTAACGCCTGGAATTGGTCCGGAGGCTGACGTAACTTTCCCGGTAATTACTTTGCCTTGTGCGAAAGCAAACGAAATTGCACCGAGAGACAAAATCATACTTAAGAGTAGTTTTTTCATCAAATTATTAGTTTAGTTAGTAATGTTTGATAGTTGACAGAAATGATACCCTTAATATAATTAAAAAAACATATAAAACCTGAGGGAATAAGGTAAAATAACTCAGTTACTGAAGTAAAGAGGTGAAAAACTAAACAAAAAGTGCATAAGATTGTTATTTAATTTATAAAACACATTATTCACAACAAAAAAATACGAGCATGGATAAGTTAGAATTAAAAGGAAAGTGGAATGAAATAAAAGGAAAGGTTAAACAAGCTTATGCTGATTTAACAGACGATGATTTAAAGCACGAGGAAGGTCAGGATGATGAATTGCTGGGGAAATTGCAACAAAAAACTGGCAAAGGAAGAGATGAACTCGTGAAATGGATTAACTCATTATAGTCACAATTCTATAAGACAAACAGGCGGTCAATTTGGTCGCCTGTTTTGCTTTAAAAATATTTTTTATGCCCGATATCGCAAGAAGATTTCCCGAAAACCCAATTTTATGTCCAAAAGATCTAAGTGCCAGTAGGGCAGGACTGGAAATCGTTTGTCTTTTAAATCCGGGGGTTTTTACATTCGGTGGTAAAACATGGCTGCTTATACGGGTTGCCGAAAGACCTGAGCAAACCAGAGGTATTATTTCTTTCCCTGTATTGAAAGATAATGGAATTGAAATTATAGCCATAGCAGAAAATCATCCCGATTTGGATACTGGCGATCCGAGGGTGATCAATTATAAAGGTGCTGATTATTTGACCACTTTGTCTCATTTAAGATTGGTTTGCAGTGATGATGGTATAAAATTTTATCAGCCAGCTGGTTATCCTTTATTACAGGGTGAGGGAGAAGATGAAACATTTGGCATTGAAGATTGCCGTGTATCCTTAATCGATAAAACTTACTATTTAACCTTTACTTCAGTATCTGCCCATGGGGTTGGGGTTGGATTAAGAACAACAAAAGATTGGAAGATCTTTGAGAAACACGGAATGATTATCCCACCCCATAATAAAGACTGCGCCATATTTGAAGAATGCATTAACGGTAAATTTTATGCTTTGCACCGTCCTAGTAGTGTGGCGCTGGGTGGTAATTATATCTGGCTGGCCGAATCTCCCGATGGAATCCATTGGGGCAAACACAAGTGTATTGTTAAAACGAGACCTAACTACTGGGATAGTGCCCGTGTGGGCGCCGGTGCAGCACCCATAAAAACCGCAGCAGGCTGGCTCGAAATCTATCACGGTGCAAACGGAAAACATCAATATTGTTTAGGCGCCTTTCTCATGGATTTAAATGATCCATCGAAAGTACTGGCCAGAACCGAAGAACCAATTATGGTACCGAAAGAAGATTACGAACTGCATGGTTTTTTTGGCGAGGTGGTGTTTACAAACGGCCACATCGCTAACGGTGATGAATTAATTATTTACTATGGAGCGGCAGATGAATTTGTTTGCGGGGCTAAATTTTCGGTGAAGGAGATTTTAAGTACATTGATGTATTTTTAACTGTTGACCGTTAAATGTGAAAACACAATTTGCTTTTTTCTGCGCTACACAACTAATGAACTAATCAATCGATGATAAATAGCGTTAACGAGCGTGAAATATATCTCAAGTGATAACAGAAAACGTCTTTTTGTGCTTCTGAAGTGATAAAATGACTAAGGTTGGGAGATGCTTTTTATGCGCTCTATAGCTCTAAATAATAACAGAAATTTCGTTTTTAAACCGGATTGAAGGGGAGATCCTTTTTTGCTGCGGGGGCGTTTAGGTATGGGCAAAAAAGATCGGATCGGAAAGCCGGAAGAAATGCCAATAAAAGCTACGGACTCTGCTCTACCAATCTTTATTAAGGAGTAATACTCATCGCTCAACGTATGACGAAACATCTGCTGGTATTTGGCATTCAATTTATTTAAACGATTATCTGCCTAGAAACTAACTATTTACCTAAATAAAAAAAAGCGATTCCCGGAAAAGGGAATCGCTTGTGATTTTAGTTTTATGGCAAAGGGTTTACCTTAAACCCTCCGCCTTCAAACCCTTAACCTTGTTAGTATCCAAAAATCTGCTCCAGGCTTAATTTAGTTACCGGGCCAAATTTTGCTAAATCAGTCATGTTGATTTTTTTCTCTGAAGCAACAATACAATAGCTGTATGGCTTGCCCGAAAGATTGTTCTGATGGAACGATTTTATATCAGCAAAAGTAAGTGGTTTCAGGTTTGCGTATTCATCAATTCTTGAATCGTGATCAAAACCTAATTTTTTATCGGCAAGGTAATTGTAAATGATACCGTCTTTAGTAATGCGGCTGGTTTCTAAACCATTTAATGAGTTGGACTTAGAAAGTGCGAATGATTTGTCGGACTCAGGTAAGGTGGTTAATAACTCATTCATACCGGCAACTGCCTCGTTCATTTTGTCGGCCTGTGTACCTACATAAGCAACAATTGTATTCTCTTTCTCTTTAGTATTTGGAGAAGAATATACGGCAAAGGTAGAATAAGCCAAGGCTTTAGATTCGCGGATGGTTTGGAATACAACCGAGCCCATGCCACCGCCAAAATAATTGTTAAATAAAGCAATTTTTGCAGCATTAGCCGGATCGTACAATCCACCATTGCGTACCCAACGGATTTCGGCCTGTACCATATCATAATCGGCAAAGTATACTTTGTTCGAATCGGTTTTGGTATATACAAATTTCTTAACCGGCGCAGCATCAGTAAATTCTTTCGCCAGTGGATGTGCCTTTACAATATCAGCAGAAAATGCAGCCAATGTTTTAGGTCCGTAATAAGTAATGGTGTGTTTGTAATTGGTAAGGTTATGTAAAATGTAGATCAAATCTGCCGATTTCATGTTTTTGATCTCGTCATTGGTTAATCCGTAATTAAAAGGATTATCTGCACCATACTGTGCATAACTCATTAAACCACTCAGAATTGACGATTTATTTAATTTTGCATTATCTCTTGATTTTAACAACCGGCCTTTTAAATCTTCTAAAGCTTTTTCGTTTGGTTTGCAATGTGCTAAAACATCTTCAAGTAAAGCCACCGCCTTATCAAAATTCTCTTGTAAACCGGTGATGGAAACGGTAGTTACATCAGTACCTACATTGATGCTATAGCTACAGGCAATATTATAAAATGCTTTATTAATATCTTCTGCAGAATATTTATCAGTACTTAGGAAAGATAGGTATTGCGTAGCATAAGGCAGCAATTTGTAGTTATAAGAACCCATATCAAAACGGTAACCCATACGGAAAATACCATTTTCGGTATTTTGTATCGCAATTACATCGGCAATACCTGCTTTACCAAAATTAAGGTCTTTGGTATAATCTAAAAACTTTGGTGCGATAGGTTTTACAGGAGCATCAATAATGTTTTTGGTAAATGGCGAAACTTCATTAGCATTGGTTTTTACCGCTGTAATGATAGGTTTTTCTACTTTAGCAATGCCTTTGTCTTCGCCCTTATGTTTTAAGATAGCAGCATAGTTATTAATGAAAAACTTGTTGGCAAAATCTACAATTTCCTTTTTGGTTACTTTAGCCATTGCATCGGTTGATGCCAGGGTTTTATCCCATTCTGTGCCGCGGTTTTGGATAAAGGCATTCATGGCAAAATCTGCGCGAACGTCGTTATTGTCAAAACTTTGCAGTTCTGCCAATTTAATGTTGGCCACGGTTGCTTTAATCAGGCTTTCATCGAACTCGCCTTTTTTAAGCAATTCTACCTGCTCTAATAATAATTTTTGGGCCTCTTCTAAACTTTGTCCGGCTTTCGGAGAACCAGATAAAATGAAGATTCCGTAATCTTTCATCGAGTTATAACCCGCACCTGCACGCAACATTTTTTGTTGTTGGTTAATGTTGATGTCCATTAAACCTGCTTTGCCATTAGATAAAATGCTCCCGATTAAATCTAAAAGTAAACTTTGGTGGGTATTTTGGGCAAAGCCCCTGTAAGCAATATATAAATTTTCGGCACTTGGACCGTAAATATCAACCGTTTGAACCTGGGTTAATGGCTTTTCTGGCGCAGGATTGTAAAGTGCAAATAGTTTAGGAACCATATAAGCAAAATCTTTGTCGATTTTTTTAATTAAATCATCATAATTAATATCACCACTCATAATTAAGGCCATATTGTTAGGCACATAATATTTGTTGTAATATTTTCTGATTTCGACTAATGATGGATTTTTTAAATGTTCAATTGTACCAATGGTGGTCTGCTGTCCGTAGTTATGTGTTGGAAACAATGCATACAGCATTTTCTCATACATTTTACGACCATCGTTATCCATGCCGATGTTTTTTTCTTCGTAAACAGCTTCTAATTCTGTATGGAAGATGCGGAAAACAGGAGCGCGGAAACGCTCAGCCTGCACAGCCAGGAATTTATCAATAGCATTTGATGGAAGGTCTTCTTCGTAAACGGTTTCTTCTACCGCGGTATGCGCGTTGGTAGAGTTACTTCCGATTGATTTCATCATTTTATCGTATTCGTTTGCGATAGAATAATTAGAAGCTTCGCCCGATGTTTTGTCTATTTCTTTATAAATCTCCTTACGTTTAGCCGGATCGGTAGTTTTGATGTACGTTTCGTAAAGTGCTTCGATCTTGTCTAAAAGTGGTTTCTCTTTAGCATAATTTAGTGTTCCGAATTTATCTGTTCCTTTAAATAAAAGGTGTTCTAAATAATGCGCCAAACCGGTATTGGTACGCGGATCGGTATTACTGCCCGCTCTTACTGCCATTTTGTAAGTAATATTGGGCTCTTTGTTGTTTTGAGATAAAATTACAGTCAAACCGTTTTTTAACGTATAAAAACGTGTTTTGGTTGGATCGTTGGTCACGTACTTGTAGGTATAGCCACCAGAAGTTCCTGTTTTCCATTGGTAGGTTGTTTGCGCCTTCGCTAAAGAACCTGTAATTAGAAAACAAGCCAAAGTAAATAGTTTAAATTTCATTGAATTGTTTGGTTTATGATCATGAATGTGTACCGGTTGATTTAAGTGTGATCTCCAGTACAGTATTCATTTTTAATAAGTTATTTGTTCAAATATAGATGCTTTCTGGCAGTGAACGAAATAATTTTGATTTCTAAACTAAAAATCCAGGAATAAATGGTTTTAGTATATAAGCCATGGTTTATTGTGCCTTGAATTTATAATCTGTATTTTTACAGGCATGACAAAGCAGGGCACAAAACCAAATATTTTAGTGGTAAATGATGATGGGATTACCGCTACAGGTATAAAGAATTTAATGGAGGTAATGCAGGAGCTGGGCAACGTGGTGGTAGTGGCACCAGATAGCCCTCAAAGTGGAATGGGCCATGCCATTACCATTGGCAAACCGATCCGTTTTGATAAGGTTGATCTTTATGCAGGCGTAGAAATGTATAAATGCAGCGGTACGCCGGTTGATTGCGTTAAAATAGCGGTAAATAAGATTTTTAAAGGTAAAAAACCTGATTTATGTGTATCAGGAATTAACCATGGACTAAATAATTCGATTAATGTGCTGTACTCGGGCACCATGTCTGCTGCAGTAGAAGGTGCGATAGAAAGAATTCCATCTATTGGTTTCTCTCTCGATGATTTTGCTGCCGATGCCGATTTCAGTTGTACTAAAAAATACATTAAAAATATCTGTGAGCAGGTTTTAGCGAATGGTTTACCCGAAGGCACGCTTTTAAATGTGAATTTCCCGAAAGGTGACAAGCTAAAAGGGGTTAAGATTTGCCGCCAGGCCAATGCCAAGTGGATGGAAGAATTTGATGAGCGGACAGATCCTTACAAACGCCCATATTATTGGCTTACGGGTGTTTTTGAAAATTTCGATAAAGGAGAAGACACAGACGTTTGGGCATTGGAGCACAACTATGTTTCTATTGTTCCTGTTCAGTTTGATTTAACGGCGCATCATGCTATACAAGCCCTTAACAGCTGGGATTTCATAGGTAATAGCGATTCAAAAGCTGCGGGTACCAAAGTTTCAGCGCCCGATGGCATTAATTTAGGTTAAGCGCTTGCCATTATGATTGATCAGTTAAAAAGATTAAATAATTCGGTGTGGATAGGTTTGGGCATTGGTTTGCTTGTACCATCAATATTTTGTTCAATTGCCTGGTACATTATTCACCATGTGGCTTCCCTTGCTAAAGCTGATCTGTTATATATTGGTGGCATTGCCATAAATGCTTATACCATGCAATACTTTTTTAAATACAACAAAGAGAATATTGGCAGAGGTATTTTAGCGGCAACGTTTTTGTGTGCTTTTATATTCTTTGTATATAAAGTTTTTTAGAGATGGAAAATGGAATATGTAATGCGGATGATGAGGATTTTACTTTACATCTTCCATTGTCCATCTTACATCATACATAACAAATTATGAAATACTACCTCGTAGCCGGAGAAGCCTCAGGCGATTTACATGGCGCCAACTTAATGAAAGCGTTAAAAGCCGAAGATGGCGAAGCGGTGTTCAGGTATTTCGGGGGGGATAAAATGCAGGCCGAAGGTGGCGAGTTGGTTAAACACTATGCTGATATGGCATTTATGGGTTTTACCGAGGTGATTTTAAACTTACGCACCATTTTCAGAAACCTCAAAGCCTGTAAGGAAGATATTCTAAAATGGAAGCCTGATGTTTTGATTTTGATCGATTTTCCTGGCTTTAATTTAAAAATTGCTGAATTTGCAAAGGCCAATGGCATAAAAGTGTGTTATTACATCTCACCCAAAGTTTGGGCCTGGAACCAGAAACGGGTGCTGAAAATTAAAAAGGTTGTGGACGATATGTTCTGCATCCTGCCATTCGAAGTAAATTTTTATAAAGAATGGGGTATGCAGGTAGATTATGTGGGCAATCCTTTATTAGACGAGATTGCACAATTTACACCAGACCTAAATTTTCACAGAAGTCATCAATTAGGAGATAAAAAAATTATTGCCTTGTTACCAGGTAGCCGCAAGCAGGAAATAGAACGTTTACTCCCGGTGATGTTAAGCATTACCGAAAATCATCCCGATTATATTTTTGCCATTGCTGCTGCACCAACCTTTACCGAAAGTTATTATCGCCAGTTTACGGGAGACAAAAAAGTTCATCTTCTTTTTAACAATACCTATAATTTATTGTACCATGCCCATGCTGCAATTGTAGCTTCAGGAACAGCTACATTAGAAACTGCTTTGTTTAAAGTACCACAGGTAGTGATTTATAAAGGAGGCACAATTTCAGTTGCCATCGCACGGATGTTGGTGAAAATTAAGTTCATCTCGTTAGTTAACCTGATCGTGAACAAAAAGATTGTAACCGAACTTATCCAGGAAGATTGTAACCCCCAAAAGGTAAACGAAGAACTCAAAATTATCTTAACAGGCGAGGGCAGGAACGAGATGTTAAAACATTACGACGAACTGCTCTTACTTATGGGCAAACCAGGCGCTTCGGCAAAAACAGCCAGATTGATTGTAGGAAAGCTAAAAGGATAAAATTTTAGTCGAGTAAGTATCAACAACAATATACCCGGTGTTGGGTATTGATGGTATTTTAAACGTGAGTTATTTTTAAATAAAAAATTAACCTCATGATTAAAGCCTTAACGACTGCCCTCTTAATTGCCGTTTTTTTTATTTCCAATAAATCAATTGCGCAGAACCCGTCTGGATACGATACCATAAAGGTAAATTCTGTCCCTTATGCAGAACTTCCTAAGCAAATTAAATATTTTGTAGATAGAAACCGAAATAATTTTAGTTTCAATGAAGATATTTCCTCTTCTGTTTTTTTATCAAAAGCTTCGTTTGCTGCGAATAAGCGATGGATGACCAAAAGTGATTTTTCCGACCGGAAAAGCTTGATTTTAGATGCTAAGATCAGCCCTTACATTAATATTTCGCCTTTTAACTGGACAATAAACTTAAATAAAGAGAAAGAAAGTTATCTTATGTTTGCTCTTTATTTCAATCCTGAATTTGAAGTGCGGATTTTTAATAACGACAAATCGGTTGGAGATAGTTCGCTACCGGTGCGTACAGCTTCATCACGGCCCGGAGGTGAATTATTTATCACTCATAGCGCGCTCTATAAAAAAGATAGGAGTCATAACTTTGGTTTCTCTGTTAAGGGTTATCATCATTCTAACGGCCAGGATGGGGAAGAGTTTAACAGTACCGATAAGGCTTGGGGTAAAAAGGGATATTTTAATACCTACAACGGTAATTTCAGTGATGATTTTGTAGTCGAATTTAATGGGATTATTTTTCTGAAAAATGCCAGTAACACCCTCAATCAGTATTTAAAATTTGGTTATGGCCAATCATCAGGATTGGCACCAGGAATGAAAAAGTATAATATTTATGGTACCAATAGGCTTAATTTATTTTATACCTATAAATGGTCTCCTAATTTTAGGCGTAATATTGTCGATCATAAAGATAAAAAGGTCTATCGTCTTACTGAAAAATATTATCCTGTAGAAAAATTAAGGATAGAGTTTTTTGCAAGTTTCATCACAAACTCGATGAATGTTGGACCCATTTATAATTTATCTAAAGCAACTTTCCGGGATCGGATAAATTTTCATTCTACTCTGCACTACAGGATACGTGGCTTTAGTGCTGCAGGATTGTTTGTAGAGGGTGGTTATTATGGACAAGACACATACAATGCCTATTTTCAGCGGTCAGCCTGGTTTGCAAAAGCTGGTCTTAGTTTTGGATTATTTACCTATCCAAAACATACTGATGACCTTAAATAATCAGGCTTTTTCATTTTGTTATTTTTAACCCTGTTTTTTATTATTTATAAATTCCTGCACTTGTTTTATTAGTAAATTTTTGTTTTACTTATAATGTAACATTTTAAGGTGTTTTCATTTTTTTTAAAACAAAACTGTGTTTAAGGCGTTACTAAATCGTTTTGCGGAAAACCTAATCGTAACTAATTAATCTCATAGCTCTTATTAATTTGGTGAAATTTGGCCGCATTGTGTAACTAATTATAAACTAAACTAGTGAGTGCCAATGAGAAACATTTTACTCAGGACGACAGGATTCCTATGCCTTGTCCTACTTTCAAGCCCCCAGTTGTTTGCGAAAATTAAGAGCGAAAACAAGAATTTTAACCGCTACTATTTTCAGCAGGATACAACTAAAAAACAAGACACAACAAAAAAAGTCCCGGTGGCCAAACCTGCTGATTCGGTAAAAGTACCGCCAAACCCGCTGGGTGGCTCGCGCCCTGTTACTTCCCCGGCACCAGCCCCAACAACAACAGCACCTGCCACACCAGCAAGCACCGCCCCAGCAACATCAGCAGGTCAAAAAACAATTACCGGTATCGTTGTAGACGAGCAGAAAATCGGTTTACCTGGCGTTGGAATTAAGATCCAGGGCAAAACAGGTGGTACCGTAACACAAGAGAATGGTAAATTTAGCATTAATGTTACTGCTCCAACCGATGTGCTCGTATTTAGCTATATCGGTTACCAGACCAAATCTGTACCCGCAGGCAATGGAGCAACGCCGTTAACCATCAGTTTGGTGCCATCGCAATCACAAAAATTAGATGAAGTAGTGGTGGTTGGTTACGGAACATTAAAAACCAAAGAGGTTACTTCATCTGTTGCACACGTAGATACGGCTCAATTCAGGCAAAGTGGGGCCCGGAATCCACTCGATCTTATTCAAGGTAAAGTTGCAGGATTGAATATTACCAGGGGGAGTTCAAATCCTAACGCTGGCCCAAGTGTACAACTAAGGGGTGTTGTTTCTGTAACCGGAAGTGCAAGTCCGCTTTTCGTTATCGATGGTATTCCCGGTGGTAATCCCGATCTTTTGCAGCAAGATGATATCTTATCTGTTGATGTTTTAAAAGATGGATCAGGAGCAGCAATTTACGGTACTAGTGCCAATGCCGGTGTAATTTTAATCACCACCAAAAAAGGTAAACCCGGTGCACCTACTTTTAACTACTCCGCGTATGCAAGGAAAGAATTTATACAAAACCGCCTTGATTTTTTAACAGCGGATGAGTTTAGACAAAAAATTGCTTCTAAAGAAATTAATGCAATTGATTATGGTGGCAGCGAAGACCTGTACGATCGATTGGTTAACCACGATAACCTGTCACAAAACCATAACCTTTCATTATCCGGGGGATCTGACAAAACAAGTTACCGTGCAAGTATAAACTACAGGGATTTACAAGGTATTGCTTTAGAAAATGGCCGTAAAGAATATACTTTAAGGCTAAATGTAAATCAAAGAGGATTGAATGATAAATTGAATGTTCAGATGAATCTGGCAACCAATTTTAACAATGCCAACCTGCTTGCGAACGGAACAAAAATTGATTTTTTTGACAATGAACTCACAGGAAGCGGTTGGGAAGAAGAAGCAACTAAAAATCCAACCAAGCTGATTTATAACCCAGATGGCTCTTATTATTACGATAACCAGAGTACTAATCAATTTGCACGTTTATTTCAGGAAACAAGTTACCGTAAACAACAAACCAGTTCGGCAGATATTAAAGCTGATTTAGATATTGTTAAAGGTTTAAAAGGAACTGTTTTTGGTTCAGTACAAAGAGACAGTTATATAGATGGTGGCTATGCAAATATTGCCAGCGAAAATTCTGTAGAGAATAGTGATTATCCTAATGGAGGTTATGCTTTCAAAAATAACTTCCTATCTCAGAGTTTTGCCTTCGAGCCAACTTTACAATATACCAAAACCATTGCAGATAAACATTCATTTACTGCATTGGCAGGTTACAGTTACCGCTATTATATCGAAGAAGGTGCAAAAGCGAGTAACCGTGGTTTCTTAAACGATCAGTTTCATGAAGATAATTTAAATGCCGGTCAGGCACTGGCCGATGGTAAAGCAGCGATGGGAAGTTTTAAAAACGACAATACCCTGATCGCTTTCTTTGGCCGTATTAATTATGCATTTGATGGAAAATACCTTGCCCAGTTCATTTTAAGAAGAGAAGGATCATCAAGGTTCGGAGACAACAACAAGTGGGGAAACTTTCCAGCCGTATCACTAGGGTGGAATGTAACCCAGGAGAAGTTTATGGAAAATGTAAAATGGGTTAACAATTTGAAATTAAGAGCGGGTTATGGCGTAACAGGTAACTCAGGTTTTCAAAACAATGCCTCAAGGGTTACTTTAAGTACCGGCGGAAAATATTTATATCCTGATGGTGCATACCGCGAAACGTATGGCCCCAGCCGAAACGCAAATCCGTTTCTTAAATGGGAAAGCAAACGTGAGTTAAATATTGGAGCTGACTTTACCTTGTTCAATAACAAGTTAACAGGTGCTTTAGATGTATTTAAACGTACAACTAAAGATTTATTAGATACTTATACCACACCTCAGCCACCTTACGTGCAATCGAGCATTTTTGCCAACGTAGGGCAGATTTCATCAAAAGGTATAGAACTTGCCTTATCATACCAGGCCATTAAAACCAAAGACTTTACTTTTAGTATGGACTTCACAGGAAGTACGATCAAAAATACCCTGGATTCTTACTCTAATGATATTTATACCGTTAAATATAAAACCTTTGGCAGCATAGGCGGAGCCGGTGATCTTGGTGATGCCATTACCACTTACGAAGGGGAAGATGTTGGTGTTTTCTATGGTAAACGTTTTGCCGGTTTTGATGCAGATGGAAAATGGTTGTTTTACAACAGAAATGGACAGGCCGTACGTAACGATCAGATCAATTATTCAAAAGATAAAAACTTAACAGATCTTGCTCCAATCGGAAATGCGATTCCAAAATATTATGCCTCATACACCGCAAACTTTACCTACAAGAATTTTGATTTCAGGGTATTCTTACGCGGTAAATTCGATTATCAGATCTTAAATACTACTGCACTTTCTTATGGTAACCCATCTATTTCAGGGATTAATTATTTAAAAGAAGCATTCGGAAAGTATAGCCAGATTAACGATACCTATATGTATTCTGATTACTATCTGGAAAATGGAACCAATGTTAAAATTGATGAGGTAACCATCGGTTATAATTTCAAACTTAAAACCAAGATGGTTCGTAACATCCGTGTGTATGCAACCGGGCAGAATTTGGCTACAATAACCGGATATTCAGGTAACGACCCTGACTTTATTCAGGATACAGGCTTAGGTCCTGGGATTGATAACCGTGGTGCTTACCCAAGTACTAGATCATTCTTATTTGGTGTTAATGTGGGCTTTTAATTATATAACAATGAAAAATAAAACAATATTACATACAGCATTAATTTTATTGGTTGGTATAGTAAGTGCCTGTACCAAGTTAGATGAGAATGCGTACGATGAGATTCCTTCTGATAAATTTTACACGAATAAAAACGAAGTATTATCAGCTGTTTTACGCCCTTACACACACGCAAATGCCTGGGTAACGCCATCGGGACAAGACGGCTGGTGGAGGCCGGCAGAACTATCAGCAGATCAGCTGGCCTGGCCAACCAAAGGGCCGCATGGTGAAGATAGTGGAAAATGGAAGCGGTTGCATTATCATAGCTGGACAGTAGATGAAGCAGGTTTAAATAATGCATGGTCGCTAATTTATGGCGGTATCGGATATTGCAACGATCCTATAGCAAACATTAGCACACGCGATATTTCTACAATGGGGATTACCCAAAAGGAAAAAGATGAATTTATTTCCGAGTTAAAATTATTACGTGCATTTCATTATCTGAAACTAATGGATTTGTTTGGTGGAGTGCCTATAGTAACCGAACCTGCCGATCCTGCAAATCCGGTTTATCCAAGTACCTCAAGCAGAAAACAAGTATTTGATTTTGTGGAGAAAGAAATTAAAGACAATATTAATAACGTGCCGAAATTATCAAGGGCCATGTTAGGCAGGATGAGTCAGGCAAGCGGCTACGCCATGCTTGTAGAACTTTATTTAAATGCCGAAGTATGGTCGGGTACAGCCCGTTGGGATGATTGTATTGCTGCTGCTGATAAGTTGATCAACAATGAAGCTGGTGGGCAAAACGGAACCATGCAATTGGATACTACCATAACCGACCAGTTTAAAAACACCAACGATTTATCTAAAGAGGTCATCTTTTCTATTGCTTACGATTACACTAGAGCTAAATTCGAACCATCCTGGACAGGTGAATTTTATCATTTTGCCCAAAAAGATATTTATGGTGGCGGTAGAAACGGTAATGATGGTATTGTACTTATTCCTGGAGTTTATGATACTTATGAAGCAGACGACCGACGTAAAACAGAATGGTTGTTAATTGGTCCACAATACAAATTTGCCGATACTAACCTTAAAACAAGAGCAGTATTGGGCACAGTAGAGTACCAGGGTTTGCCTTTGGTTTTTGTAGATAATATCCGGAAAAACAAATCAGGTTCTACTGTTTCTAACATGAGTGAAGGAGAAGAAAATAGTGGTGTTCGTTTCAATAAATATAAACTCGGTAATTCAGTTCCTGGTTTTGTGATTAACGGCAAAGACACAACTGCTGTTCAGCCTGATCCTAACTATAACAATACAGACTGGAATGTTTACCGTTTAACGTGGATTTACTTTGCCAAAGCAGAAGCACTAATGCGTAAAAGCGGAGGTGTAGCTACGGCAGAAGCGGTAGCCTTGATTAATACAACAAAAAAACGGGCTTATACACCGGCTATACGCGAAGCTAAAGCTTATACAACTGCTACTTTAACTTTAGATGAGCTTTTGAAAGAACGCGGCAGAGAGTTTATTTTCGAGGGTTTCAGAAGAGATGATTTAATCCGTTTCGGGAAATTTGCAACCGGAACCTGGTGGGATCACACAGCCTCATCAGCAACCAAAGCATTATATCCGATTCCTCAGCGGCAACGGGACCTCAATCCTAAGCTGACCCAAAACCCAGGATATTAATTTTGATACAAAAGGCGCTTAACAGGCGCCTTTTGCTGTTTTACGCCTCATTTTTTTATCCTGCCTCCCTTTAATAACTGTTTCTAAAACGATTATCATAAAAAATGTTAAATTGCGTTTTTATAACGGGCAAAAAATTAAAAGCTATAATTTTTATTTAGCTTTGAATCGAGTAACTTAAAAGAATTCCAGCCAAATGAAATCGCTTTCTATCAAAGATATAGCCGTAAAAGCCAATGTATCCATTACCACAGTTTCGTTCATTATTAACGGTAAAGCAAAAGAAAAATCGATAAGCGAAGCAGTAATAGAGAAAGTAGAAAAAATTATCGAAGAAAGTGGTTATAAACCTAATCAGATTGCAAGAAGTTTAAGAACCGGTAACTCCAATATCATCGGCCTGATTATCGAAGATATTTCCAATTCATTCTTCTCCAGGATTGCCAGATTAATCGAAGACAAAGCTTATAAAAGAGGATATAAAATTATTTATTCCAGTACAGAAAACAGTATCGACAAGGCGAAGGAACTGATCAACATGTTCAAAACGCGAAAAGTTGATGCCTATATCATCTCTCCTATAAAAGGGATAGAAGAAGATATAAAAATGTTGTTGGAAGATGGTAATCCGGTAATCTTTTTTGATAGAAACCTGCCCGATATCAACACTAGCTACGTTGGAGCCGATCATTTTAATGCTTCATACCAATCAATACAGCATTTTATCGGTCAAGGTAAAAAGAACATCGCCCTGGTTACTACTGATATCAACGTAGAGCAGATAACAGCGCGTTATGATGGTTATAAAAAAGCATTAGAAGATCATGGAATCAAGTATGACGACAACCTGGTTTTAAAGATCCATTTTAACCAGGAAGAAAGCGAAACCATTGCTCAGGTTAAAGAACTTTTCGATAATAAAAAAATTGATGCAGTATTATTTGCAACCAATTATTTAGCAATCAGCGGATTAAAAGTATTGAAAAAGATCAATAAGAAAATAGGCGGGGATTTTGCTGTTATTGCATACGATGATCATGAAGCTTTCGAACTGCACACACCTGGTATTTCAGCAATTCAACAACCACTTGAGGAAATTGCAGAGAATGTAATTAAGCTGATTCTTAAACAATTGTCGACCAAAGCCAAACCCGAAAACCAGGAGATCATTATTCCAGCTAAATTAATCATAAGGGATTAAATTCAGTAACTTAAATATTACATTAAACTATTTTAATATGATATTTATTTCTCTAATATTGAATTAGTAAAACGTTTTACTTTAATTGAACACCAAACAACAATATTCCCATTTAATTTAGTGTTGATTTGACATTTTTTCTGTTGCAGAATTAAGAAATCAATTAAGGTCATTAAGTAAAACGATTTATTAATTGACCAAATATTAATTTATGAGAAAACTTTCCTTAGTAGCACTTTGTCTTTTTTTTAATTTAATTACTAAAGCACAAGATAAGGCACCTGCTTATCCGTTAATTACACATGATGCCTATTTCAGTATTTGGTCTTTCGGCGATGGGCTTAACCAATCTGTTACCAAACATTGGACCGGGAAGGAGCAATCTTTATTAGGTGTAATAAAGGTTGATGGCAAATATTACCGGTTTCTGGGCGAAAAAAGTAAAACTTTTAAAGACATACTTCCAGCAGCTGATGCATTAAAATATCAGGCCGGTTATCGCTTCGATAAACCTGAAGCAGGTTGGGAAAGCATTACATACAATGATAAGGACTGGAAAAAAGCCGAAGCTCCTTTTGGAGACGATAATTCTGCCAAAACAAAATGGAATAGTGATGATCTTTATTTCAGAAGAACCTTCGATGTGGCCAAAGTATCGGCTGCAAAAAAATACCTGAAACTCAATCACGATGATAATGTAATTGTTTATTTAAATGGTAAAATAATTTACAAAAAGAACGGATGGGTTTCTGATTATAGCTATTTGCCAATTGAAGATGGTATTTTAAAAACAGGAAAAAATGTACTGGCTATCCATTGTAAAAATACCGCTGGTGGCAGGCACCTGGATGCCGGGATAGTTGAAGAAGAGGCAGATCATCTAAACATTGCTCCAGCCACTCAAACCAATGTATCCATTCAGTCAACCACAACCAAATACACTTTTAGCTGTGGCCCGGTAGAACTACAGGTAGCTTTTACCTCCCCATTATTACTGAATGATATTAAATTAACCGCAAGGCCAATCAGTTATATTAATTATGCCGTTAAATCTACTGATGCCAGGCAGCACAGCGTAGCTATTTTCTTTGGGGCATCATCAAACCTAGCCGTGAATACACCAAATCAAAGCGTATCGGCTTGGAAGAGTTCAAAAAACAATCTCTCTATATTAAAAACAGGAACCGTAGAGCAGCCGGTGTTAAAGAAACGGGGAGACGACCTGCGCATTGATTGGGGCTATTTGTACCTGGCCGTTCCGGGCAGATTTAATGCCAGGCAATTTATAGCTCCGCAGAACGAAAGCTTAAAAGCTTTTATGGAGGCAAAATATCCAACTCAAAACCAGGTTTTAAATTCCAGGAACTTAAGTTTAAGTAGTGTTATTCCTTTCGGTTCGGTTTCTTCCACACCCGTAGATAAATATATGATGTTGGGGTATGATGACCTGAAATCAGTTGAATACTTTGGTGAAAAACTACAGCCTGTTTGGCGACAATCTGGTTCAAAGCAATTCGAAGATCAGTTGGCTGAGGCCAGTACCCAATATCCTGATTTAAAAAACAAGTGTGCCATTTTTGATGCCCAACTATATGCTGATGCAGAAAAAACTGGGGGAAAAGAATATGCCGAACTGTGTAAGCTAGCTTATAGACAGGCTATTGCTGCGCACAAAATCGTGTATGCCCCAAATGGCGATATTCTTTTTTTATCCAAAGAAAATTTCAGTAATGGCTCCATCAATACGGTAGATGTTACTTACCCTTCAGCACCGCAATTTTTGGTGTACAACCCTGAATTGTTAAAAGGCATGCTGAATGGTATTTTCTATTATTCAGAAAGTGGAAAATGGGAGAAACCTTTTGCCGCACATGATTTAGGTACTTATCCTTTGGCAAACGGCCAAACCTACGGTGAAGATATGCCGGTAGAAGAGGCTGGAAATATGATCATCTTAACTGCTGCTATTACCAGGGCAGAAGGAAATGCAAAATATGCAGGGAAACATTGGGAGGTAATGTCAGTATGGGCCAATTATTTACTAAGAGAAGGATTCGATCCTGCAAACCAGCTTTGTACCGATGATTTCGCAGGTCATTTGGCCAGAAATTCGAATTTATCGGTAAAGGCCATTGTGGCTTTAGGTGCTTATGCACAAATGGCGCAATTATTAGGCAAAGCTGATGTAGCTGCAAAATACAGAACGGCTGCTTTGCAAATGGCGCAGAACTGGATGAAAATGGCCGATGATGGCGATCATTATGCTTTAACCTTTAATGATAAAAATACCTGGAGCCAGAAATACAACCTCGTTTGGGACAAATTGTTAAAACTTAATCTTTTTCCTGGAGAAGTATACAAAAAGGAGATTAACTTTTATTTAACCAAGCAAAAGGATTTTGGATTGCCGTTGGATAGCCGCAGGACCTACACTAAATCGGATTGGATTATGTGGACTGCGACTTTGGCTGATAATGAAGCCGATTTCCAAAAATTTATAAGTCCGATATACCGTTATGTTACCAAAACAGAAAGCAAGGTGCCATTGAGCGATTGGCATGAAACCACCAATGGTAAAATGACCGGCTTCCAGGCCAGGAGTGTTGTGGGAGGTTATTTCATCAAAATGTTAGCTGATAAATGGAATATTAAATAAAATATTAGCCGCTTTGCCTGCAAGCATTTACCTCCGCAGGCAAAAGCTGATTTTTAAAAATACAGTTGATTTATATTGACTGAAAAGAACCAACACACACAAATGAAACTCAAATTAATCACATCAATTTTATGCTGCATTGCAGCCAAGGGGTTATTGGCGCAACAGAAGGATTTTGTCCATTATGTGAACACACTGCAGGGGACCAATTCTAAACATGAACTCACGCGGGGGAATACCTATCCTACTACTGCCTTGCCTTTTGGTATGCATACCTGGACGCCTCAAACCGGTCGGAATGGCGACGGATGGAAATACCAATACTTTAAAGACAAAATCAGGGGCTTTCAGCAAGCGCACCAATGCAGTTCGTGGACGAGAGATTATGCCGTATTTTCTTTAATGCCAGTGGTTGATGAGCTGATTGTAAATGAAGATAAACGCGAAACTAAATTTAGCCACCAGGATGAGATTGCTAAACCAAACTATTATAAAGTAACATTCGAAAACGATATCACCACCGAAATTTCACCATCTGAACGTGGTGCACACCTCAGGTTCAGCTATCCAAAAGGCAAAAGAAGCTTTTTAATTTTAGATGGTTATACCAGATTGAGCGGTGTTCAAATCTATCCTAAAGAAAATAAAATAACTGGTTGGGTAAACAATGGCGAAGGTTTTAAAAGGGGGTGGAAAAGTTATTTTGTAATCCGGTTCGATCAGCCAATTAAATCTTACGGTACATGGGAAAACAAACATAATACCATTGCAAAAGATTCCATTTCTGCTGAAGGATTAGGTAAGGGTGCATTTGTACAGTTCGAATCGGGCGCAAAAGTGCAGGTAAAGACAGCATCATCTTATATCAGTTTACAACAGGCCGAGCTTAATTTAAAACGAGAACTGGGCAACGATAAAACTTTGGAAGATACAAAAGCCAATGCTGCTGCGGTATGGAATAAATCGCTCGGAAAGATAGAAGTGGAAGGTGGATCGAAAGCAGATATGGAAACGTTTTATTCTTGCTTTTTCAGGGCAAGTTTGTTCTCCAGGAAGTTTTACGAAATTAACGAAGCTGGAAAACCATATTACTTTAGTCCGTATGATGGTAAAGTACATGATGGCTATATGTTTACCGATACAGGGTTTTGGGATACTTTCCGGGCCCAGTTTCCGCTAAATACACTGATACAGCCAGAAATGCATGGTCGTTATATGCAAGCCATGCTCGATGCCTACGTGCAATGCGGTTGGTTACCCTCATGGTCTTTCCCCAGCGAAGCCGGAAGTATGATCGGTAACCATGCTATTTCTTTGTTAGCAGATGCCTGGGCAAAAGGAATCAGAACATTTGATCCGAAAAAAGCTTTAGATGCCTATTATCACGAAGCGATGAACAAAGGGCCATGGGGACCGGCAAATGGCAGGGATGGCGTAATCGAGTATAACCAGTTGGGTTATGTTCCTTATCCAAAATATAGAGAAGCCACTGCAAAAACATTAGAATATGCTTACGATGATTATTGTGCTTACACTTTAGCCAAAATGATTGGCGATAAACATTATATGGAGGTTTTTGAGAAGCCGATGTTCAATTATAAAAATGTTTACGATCCGGCTACACGTTTTATGAGGGGAAGGAATGCGGAAGGCAAATGGTCGCCAAATTTCGATCCAACCGAATGGGGAGGTCCGTTTACTGAAGGAAATGCGTGGCATTGGCAATGGTCGGTTTTTCAGGATACCAAAGGTTTAATTAATTTGATGGGAGGAAGCAGCAATTTTATCTCAAAGTTAGATTCTGTTTTTAGTGAACCCAATAAAGTAAATGTGGGTTCGTACGGGGGGATGATTCATGAAATGACCGAAATGGTAATGGCCAATATGGGGCAGTATGCACATGGCAATCAACCCATACAGCACATGGTTTATTTATACAACTATGCCAACCAACCCTGGAAGGCACAATTTTATGCCCGCGAGGTGATGCATAAGCTGTATGATGCAACAGAAAATGGTTATCCTGGAGATGAAGATCAAGGGCAAACTTCTTCCTGGTATGTATTAAGCGCTTTAGGGTTTTATAGCGTAACCCCTGGTTCTGGCGAGTATGTTTTAGGAAGTCCGGTATTCAAAAAAACAACCATAAACTTAGAAAATGGCAAAAAATTCATCATTGAAGCACCTGCAAATGATATTCATCATGTTTATATAAAATCAGCAAGCTTAAATGGTAAAAATTATACCAAAAATTTTATAAATCATAGCGATTTGTTAAAAGGAGGGGTGTTAAAATTAGAGATGAATGTTAAACCTTCGTTAAATAGAGGGCTATCAGAAGAAGATAAGCCATTTTCAATCAGTAAATAGATATGGAATTGCTACTTTTGGCGAATTAATTCAGATTAATAAAGAATAGATAACAGAAATATATATAGAATGGAAAAGCCTGTTGCATTAGGTGTAGATATTGGCGGCTCGCATATAACGGCCGCATTGGTGGATTTGGAAACAAGAACTTTAGTGAAGAATTCTATCAAACGTAGCCCTGTGAATTCGCAGGAGAGTAAAGAAGTGATTTTATCGGCATGGTGCGATATCATCAATAAGGCTTTTAAAAATATTAAAAACGGTGCCCGGAATGTTGGAATTGCTATGCCAGGTCCGTTTAATTATAGTGAAGGCATTTCATTAATTAAAGATCAGGATAAGTTTAAATCACTTTACCAGATCAATGTAAAAGAAGAATTGTCTGAAAGATTGGATATCCCTGCAGAGCATATTCACTTTATAAACGATGCGGCAGGTTTTTTACAAGGTGAGGTTTTTGCCGGCGCTGCCAAAGGAAATGGGAGTGTATTGGGCTTAACGCTTGGTACCGGACTGGGTTCATCGCTTTGTCTCAATCATAAAGCTTTTGATGCTGACCTCTGGAACTCCGAATTTTTAGACGGAATTGCGGAAGATTACCTTTCTACGCGCTGGTTCGTAAAACGTTTTAACCAGCTTAGCGGCAAAACGGTAGACGGGGTGAAAGAACTGGTGGAATTAATAGAAACAGATCATTTCGCGACCATGGTTTTTATGGAATTTGGCTATAACCTGGCTCAGTTCCTGATCCCTATTATTAAGGAGCACAAAATAGACACTGTAATAGTTGGTGGTAATATTGCGCAATCTTTTAACGCATTTGCCCCAGAATTAATTGCAACACTTAAAGGAAATGGAATAGATACTGAAATCAAAATTTCAGAACTTAAAGAACATGCAGCGTTAATTGGTGCTGCGAGTTGCTGCGATATGAGTTTAACTTAACGTATTTGCCATAATAGCTCACAATATTTTAAACTTATTCTAAAATAATCGCAGAATTGCAATTTTCATAATGTAATTCTGCGGTATATCTCCACTTTTTCTTTTTTCTTAAAAAATAGTGCTTTTCACAAGATTTTTATTACTATAATTTAATCCATATAGGCTACTGTCCGTAATTTCCGGAGATTAACTTTGATAAAAAAATAAAATAATTTTTGATTTATTAATAATATGCTTATTATTGTTTAATAAAACGTTTTAGTATTCAATTAATTAAACATTTTAGTTTATTACAACAAGTGTTGATCACCAGATCAGGGCTTTTTTTTATCTGACATTAATAAAACGTTTTAGTGTATTAAACTAACTATCTATTCATGTACAAATAAAAAGGAGAATCCAATGAAGTAAAATTTACATTTTAACATGTCCTCTTGCGCCTCCAACGGAAACCAAACCAAACTAAAACCCATTTATGAACAAAAAAACATCCGACCAGAATTGGCCATGTCTTTGGCAATACCAATGTTTTTTCTCGCCTTAAGAAGCCAGCACATAAGGTAGGTGTATAAGCTAACCCCTCCTTAAAATCAATTTAAACTCCTGATCATTCATTGATCTGCGATTAACTATTGCACATTTTAATAACCACCAAACTATAAATTAATCAATTATGAATCTTTTAAAAATTACCAGGAGCACTTTCGGACTCTGTGTTGCCCTGGTTTTACTTTTTGGATGCGGTAAAGAAGAATATCCTGCAGTGGATCTTTTTACCTGGAAAGCCAAAGTAGATGTAACGGCAAAAGCCGCACTTTCTGTTAACATTGAGAGTTCCGGAGGATCAGCAGGTGCAGAGGGATCTGCAAAGGTGGTTGATAATGATCCAGCCACAAAATTCCTGATCAACCCTTATCAGAACAACTTTTATTTGCAGTTATCTTTTGCTGCTCCTCAACAGGTTGCCTCTTACACCTTAACATCAGGTAACGATGCTCCGGGCAGAGATCCGAAAAACTGGAAATTAAGCGGTTCTTTGGATGGCACCAATTGGGTAGATCTGGATACCAGAAATGGCGAAACATTTTCAGGTCGTAACATGCTGAAAACCTATAGCTTCAAAAACAAAGTTTTGTATAAGCATTACAGGTTAAGCATTACAGCAATTGGTAGCGGTTCATTATTTCAGTTGTCAGAATGGCGTGTAATCGAAGTGCCAGAGGAGCAACAGTAGCTTTCAATCCAACTTCTGTAAATAAGATACACAAAGATTTATTCAGCCGGTTCAATAGGTTAGGCAATAAATCTATTTCAATTGATCAATAGACCTATAACAGTAATCTGTTAACAACAAATGAATTTTATGATGAAAAAAAATACAAATTTAACTGGAGGCAGGCTCAGGCTTAAAGATTGTGCTTTTAAGGCTATCGCTTTTACTTTAGCTTTAAGCAGTAGTTTTTACGCAACAGCTAATGCTTCAGCGATTAATATAAACAGTTCGGTTTCAGTTAATCAAGCCAAGGCCGATATTGTGATACGTGGTATCATTAAAGATGAGGCAGGTTTGCCACTACCTGGAGCAGGTGTTAAGGTGAAAGGTAGTTCTACCAGTGCAGCTGCAGATGTAAACGGAGCTTTTACCATTACCGTTCCTGATCAAAATACAGTTTTGATTATAACTTATGTTGGTTATGATACCAAAGAAATTACAGTTGGTACCCAAACCACATTGGATATCCGTTTAAAGGAAACAACAGGTTCTGATTTACAGGAAGTTGCCATTGTAGGTTTCGGTGTGCAGAAAAAGGAAAGTTTAGTAGGTGCACAGTCATCGGTAAACGTTGCAGATTTGAAACAACCGGTTTCCAGTATGAGTCAATTATTGGCAGGTCGTATCCCGGGTGTAATTAATGTATCAAGGAATGGCGAGCCAGGTGCAACCGGATCAGATATCTTCATACGCGGTATATCTTCATTGTCATCTGGCGATAGAAGCCCGCTTGTGATTATTGATGGTGTTCCTAACCGTAACTTAAATGATATCAGTGTTTACGATGTAGAAAACTTCACTGTACTGAAAGATGCAGCTGCCACAGCGGTATATGGTATCCGTGGTGCAAACGGTGTAATCTTGATCAATACGAAACAAGGAAAAACCGGTTCACCGAGAATTAACGTAGAATATTACGAAGGGATAAGCCGTTTCACCAAAAGACCACAATTGATTGACGGTGTTAATTACATGAACTTAGCTAATGAGGCCAAATACTCTGATTATTTGAGAGGAGGAGCTGCAGGTGCATTTACACCAGCATACTCGATAGATGCGGTTCAAAAAACTGCTGCCGGTACCGATCCGATTCTTTACCCGAATGTAAACTGGTTTGATGCCATTTATAACGATTTTGGTAGAAACAGATCAGCAACGGCCAACCTGTCGGGTGGTGTAAGCAATGCAAAATATTATGTATCATTAGGTTATTATGGTGAAGATGGTTTATTTAAAACCGATGAAGCTGTAAATTCTGCTGTTAAACAAAACTATGGCCGCTATAATGTTAGTGCAAACTTAAACTGGGATATTACCGGTACCACCAAGTTAGATTTAGGGATCAAGGGTATTTTGGGGCAAAATAATTATCCAAGTAACTTGCTTGCACAGGATATTTTCAGTCAGGCCTTTTTAATTAACCCTACCTCTTTTCCAGTGCTTTATCCAAATGGCAGTTTACCCGGCATCAGCCCGCAAGCCGATCAGCGTAACCCTTATGGTGATGTTACGAGAAATGGATATAGAACCAGTTACACTAACCAGTTGTATTCAAATATCCGTTTAACACAGGATTTAAAAGAAGTAACACCTGGTTTGTCGGTTACCACCATGTTTTCTTTTGATGTGAATAATACCAACGGAATTAACAGGACGAAAAGAGAGAGCTTGTACAGGATTAACCCCAGCGATCCTTACATCACTCCGGGAGATCCAAATTCAGGTTATAAATATGGTTTAGTTTTACAGGGACAAGACTTTTTAAACTACAACTATGATAATGGTGGTGACAAGAAAATGTACTTTGAAGGAGCTGTTAACTATAACCGTACCTTTGGCAAACATGCTGTAAGCGGCTTATTGTTGTATAATCAAAATGATAATACTAAAGCTTCTGCACCTAACCTAACACTATCACTTCCTTACCGCTTACAAGGTTTAGTAAGTCGTGCTACTTATGCTTACGATAATAAGTATTTCTTTGAATTTAACATGGGTTATAATGGTTCAGAAAACTTTGCTCCAAATAAACGTTATGGATTTTTCCCGGCTGTTGGACTGGGATGGTTGCTTTCGAGTGAGAAATTTTTCGAACCGCTTAAAAATGCTATCCAGATGGTCAAATTCCGTTATTCTGACGGTATTGTGGGTAGTGGAGGCAGTGGCAATAGTTATGCAGATAACGAAGGGCAACGATTCTATTATTTGACTAAAGTTGGGGATGCGGGTGATTATACTTTTGGCCAAAATGGAAATCTTGGAACGAACGGTTTAGGTGTAACGGCTTATGGTGTAGATGTAACCTGGGCGGAAACACGTAAACAGGATTTGGGTTTTGAATTAAAAACGTTGAATAACAACTTATCGTTAATCGTCGATTTTTATAAAGAAAGAAGAAAGAACCAATTTATCAGTAGGGGTACAGTACCGAATTATATCGGTTTGGCCAATACACCAATTGGTAACCTAGGTATTGTTGATAACAAAGGTATAGATGGTACCATCCAATATGATACACAATTCGGTAAAGATTGGTCGCTTAATTTAAGAGCTAACTTTACTTACAATAAAGATAAAGTAATCGAGAATGATCAGGCACCGAAACCTTATCCCTGGATGGAGCAACGCGGTTATAATGTTTTAGCTGCCACACGTGTTGGTTATATTGCCGAAAAGTTATTCGATAGCCAGGCAGAGATCAATGCAAGTCCAACACAATTTGGTACGCTAATGCCAGGAGATATCAAGTATAAAGATTTAAATGGTGATGGTAAAATCGATTCATTTGATCAGACGATAATCGGTAGGGGTGATATTCCTAGCACAACCTATGGTTTCGGTTTCTCGTTAACTTACAAAAACTTCGATTTTGGTTTGTTCTTCCAGGGACAGGACAATGCTGATGTTATTTTAAATATTCCTTCATTCGCCAACTCGGGTGGTTTGGGTAATATGCTCGCCGTAGCTGCAGATCGCTGGACACCAACAAATCCTCGTCAGGATGCAGTTTATCCTCGTTTATCTTATGGTGGCACGAATAACAACAACTATCAATCGAGTACCTGGTGGAAACGCGACATCAGCTTCCTGAGGTTAAAAAACGCAGATTTGGGTTACACACTTAAGGAAGGTATAAAATCTATTGGCGTTAAACGCTTAAGGGTCTATGCAACAGGTTATAATGTGTTTACCATTAGCAAGTTTAAGCTTTGGGATCCTGAACTTGGTACTAATAACGGTACACGGTACCCACTAACCTCTAATTATTCTTTAGGTCTTACCGCTAATTTTTAAAATAAAAAGAATGAAAAAAATATTGATATATACAGTTGGCGCATTACTGATCGTTGGTAATTATGGCTGTAAGAAATTTTTAAATCAAGTACCTGATGATAGGCTAACCTTCGATCAGATGTATGAAAAAAAGTCTACTGTTGATCAGGCATTGGCAAACGTTTATTCTACACTTCCTGATCAGGATCAGGACCGCTCACCATCAGCAGGTGGAAACATTGGTCCGTGGACAGCTGCTTCTGATGAGGCGGATTACACCTTGCCAAACTTTAGCGAAAACGTAAATTCGGGTGCATGGGATGCAACAAGTGGCGCGGTAAACTACCATTGGCAAAGGTTTTATCAGGGAATACAATCTGCCAGTTCTTTTATGGCAAATATTAACAGGTGTACCGATTGTAACATTGGCGGAATTGATATTGTTAACCGATACTATAGCGAAGCCAGGGCTTTAAGAGCCATTTATTATTATTATTTAGTGAGGCAGTATGGCCCTGTAATTTTATTGGGCAATGATCCAATCGCATCTGACGCCCCACTACCGGAAATCAGTAAGCCGCGTAATTCAATGGATGAATGTATCGATTATATCGTAAGTGAATTAGAGGCAGCAAGCTCGCGTTTACCCGCAACGCCACAAGCGAGCCAGGATTACGGACATATCACTGCTTCAGTTGCTGATGCCTACAAAATAAAAGCATTATTAACCGCTGCACGTCCATTATTTAATGGAAACACCGATTATGCCAGTCTTAAAAACCAGGATGGTAAACAATTAATCAGCCAAACTGCTGATGTTGCAAAATGGACAAAAGTGGCAACTGCTGCAAAAGTATTTTTAACCAACTCCCGTTATGCAAATTATGCACTTTATAATGTTACTGCTACCCCTGCTGGTTTGCCGGATAATGTTTTTAATAGGGCTTTCATTGCTACAAGAGATGTGTTTTTGAACGGCTGGAACTCAGAAATTATTTTTGGCAGGGGAGGTGATGTTACGCTTTATCAATATTCATTGGCACCAAATCACAACGGAGCTTCCGGTGGCGACAAAGGCGGGTCTTTCTTGTCTCCTTCGCAACAACTGGTAGATGCTTATTTTACAGCAAATGGATTACCAATTGAAAATGATCCGACTTATACTGCAAGTGGTACCTCGGCTTATCAGGCGCCAGATCCGAATGATCAGGATGGACCAAGGACAATTAGCAATATGTATGTTAATCGCGAGCCTCGTTTTTATGCAAATATTACGTATAGCGGGCGTAAGTGGATCAATCCATCATCAAATATTATCACCAGTTTTGAATTTAATGGTAATGCCGGCAAAAATGCTATTGCCAATAACGATTATACTAAAACAGGTTATACTTCAAGAAAGCATTTAACTGTTGCAGGTTGGACAGAAGGTAGACCTATTTTTACCATGATCAGATTAGCAGAGATCTATTTGGATTATATTGAGGCACTGCAGGAGTCGAATCCTTCAGATCCTGATATCTTGATTTATTTGAACAAGATCCGTGTTAGAGCGGGTATAGCACCTTACGGAAGTGGCGCTGGCGCATTACCTGTACCAACCGATATGAGAGATGCTATCCGCAGAGAAAGACGTGTTGAACTGGCTTTTGAACTAGACCGCTATTTCTATACCAGGGAGTGGAAAATTGCAGAAACGACCGATACGCAGATCAAGGGTTTAAACATTACCCAAAATGCACCAGGATTTTTTACACCTGTGGTTACCGAAAACAGGGTTTTCCAAAAGAAACATTATTTATGGCCTATACCAAATGGCGAAATTCAAAAAGTTCCTGTAATTGTACAAAATACAGGCTGGTAAATACTTATGGCACCGGGTGTTTCACCCGGTGCTTTTTTTTAACATTAATACTAGCGCTATGAAAAATATTTTATCGTTATCCGCAATTGTACTATTTGCTGTATTAGCTTGCAACAGTAAAAAAGCACCAGTAGAAACCGTAAAGCCCGCGCCGCCGTTGGTAGAAAGTGTAGATACACCAGATGCGCCACCTAAAACATGGAAAGAGCATTGGTTTGAGCATGTGCAATTGCTGAACCGGGTTTATTATGATACCAGTGTAGTGGTTTACTACGATGGCGATGTTAAACCAACTATTGCCTGGCCAAAAACATACATGGCAGAAGCCTGGAACTATACCAAAAAAACTTACGGCAAGTTTGGAGAGGATAGCCGCTTATTTGTAATTTATCATGCAGGTAAATATAGCGGAGGTCATCCGGGTACTTATCTCGATGCAGGGCATGATTATAGAAACGTAACCGATTGCGGTGCCAGCAGTCTCGATGCCTGGACTACCGGCATTGATAATGATATTGATTTGTCTACCCACGAAATCGGTCACATTGTAGAAGGAGCATCAAAAGGAGTAAAAGAATCGCCGGCTTTCGATATCTGGCATGATAGTAAGTGGATGGAGATTTATCAATACGATGTGTATTTAGGCTTAAACAGAACCGACGATGCGCAACGTTGGTACAATAAAATGATGACTGTTACTGACAGTTACCCTAAAGCAGGAACACAATGGTTCAAAAATTGGTTTCTTCCAATTTATGATAACTATGGTAAAGCAAAGGTTTTAAATGGTTTCTTTACCTTATTGTCTCAACAATTTCCTAAACAACAACTCATTGTACAAGGTAAAAGCTATCAACAATATACCCGGAAAATGAATTTTGGTGAATTTATTCATTTTTGGAGCGGTGCAGCAAAATCAGATCTGGCACCGCTGGCATTAACGGCTTTTGGACCAAAGGACGAAAAAGGAGCAGACTGGGCCCCAATGCTGGCGAAGGCTAAAACCGATTTTCCTAACATAAACTATTAAGATTTAATTACGATGAAAGATTCAGGATAACAGCCCTGGATCTTTACTTTTTATCAAAAACACATATATAGAACCAAATGATTAAGAAAATTTTAGTCCTCGCATTGGCATCATTCTTAGCAGGTACTACTGTTGCTCAAAACAGAGAAAGAGAATATAAAATTACCATCAATAACAAAGACAGTATAACAAATGCCTTGATTAATGCTAAACTTAAGGCCGCTTTTTTTCAGGTTTACCCAAAATTTGCCCAGGCAGATGGATACCGTACCAAAAGAAATGTAGTGTTAGATTTAGTAACGGAAGAAACACCAACAATACAAGCTAAAGCCGGAGAAATTAAAGTAAACAGTCAATGGGTTAAAAATAAATCGCAAAAGAGAATCCAAAAGGAACTATTTACCGCACTTTCAAAAAACTGGGTTTCTTACAGTAAAGAAAAACATAAAGGTTATGAATTAACATTTATCAGTAAAGACCCGGATTTAGATCCAATGGTAAGGAAGAAGTTAATTGCCACTTATTTCGAAATCTATCCAACTTTAGTTAAAACATTTAACGAGAAATCTACACACGATGTGCTTTTTGTGGTAGATACAGCTTATAAAGCAGTTGCAGAAGCAAGCGGAAACAGAATTTTATTTAGTGCTGGTTACATGAAAGCACACCCAACCGATATTGATGTGGTAACACACGAAACCATGCATATTGTGCAGGGTTATGGCTATAGTGCCGGCCCGGTTTGGCTAACTGAAGGCATTGCGGATTATGTGCGCTATAAATATGGGGTTGATAATGTAGGATCAAAATGGAGTTTGCCAGCCTACAATGAGAAACAGAGTTACACCAATAGTTACAGGATCACTGCGCGCTTTTTTGCCTGGTTAGAACAGAATGTAAAACCTGGTTTAATTGCTGCGTTAGATCAGCAACTAAGAGCGCATCAATACACACAAGAATCATGGACAGACCTAACCGGAAAGACCTTAGATCAGCTTTGGGCTGATTATGGTAAGGAACCACAAAAAGTAAACCTTACTTATAGCAGTAAAGAATAAGAAATTTATCTACACAGAACGATCCGATAGCCTATCAGATGAACCGCAGTGGAATGGAAATCCTTCGACTCCGCTATCAATGACAGATTTAAAAAATCGACGTCATTTCGACTGAGGCGCAGCGAAATGGAGAAATCTTTGAACTATGTTAAAAGATTTCTGCACTGCGGTAGAAATGACGTCCCTTGTATATCTGTCATCAACACTCCGATGTATTGAAAAATCCTAACTTCTACCATTGACATACTCTAAAAAAAGGTAGTCATCTCGATCGGAGCAACGCGAAGTGGAGAGATCTATCAAAACAGATTTAGCTTCGCAGAGCTTTCGGGTTTTCGATTCCGTTGCACTCCGGCCGAAACGACAACCGCTGTTATGTAAAAATAACCATCACTAAAGTAAAATTTTTGATCATTTACTAAAACGTTTTACATATTATATTTATTTTGCAGAACTAAACATGGCTAACCAAAATAATAATAACACAGATAAATGAAAAAAACAGCTATTCTTTCAATTTTCGTAATGTTTGTTTCCACGTTTTCATTGCAATCAAAAGCACAGGAAATTACCAAAAAGAGCGGTTACACTTTATCTTTCGAAAGCAATTTTGCGGCGCTGGATCCACAATTGAAAAAGCGCTTAATTAAGACCTTTTTTAATGTTTATCCAAAACTGGCAAAAGAATACAATCCATCAACCATTAAAGTGGTAAAGTTTTTTGTTGATACAGCTTATGATGGCGTTGCCGCGACTGCTGATGGAAAAGTAACCTTCAGTTCTATCTGGATGATTAAACATCCCAAAGATATTGATGTGGTTACCCACGAAGTAATGCACATTGTGCAGGATTATGGTCGGAGCGTTGGGCCAGGTTGGTTAACAGAAGGTATTGCGGATTATGCCCGTTATAAATTCGGTGTAGATAATGCAGGCGCTAAATGGTCTTTACCTGCTTTAAAACCAGATCATAGTTATAAAAATAGCTACCGTATTACTGCTGCATTTTTTGCCTGGATGGAAAAAAGTATAAAACCTGGGATTATTAAAACCGTTGATGCTTCTTTAAGAGATCATACTTATACTAAAGATATCTGGACAAAATTAACCGGTAAAGATTTGGATGCGCTTTGGGCAGATTATGTAAAAAATTCTGAAGTTTAAAAAATAAATACAAGCATATAAAAAACACAAACACAACAAATGAAAAGATTATTTATCGCCTTATTGAGTGTCGCGGCATCAACCAGTTTCGCGCAAACAATTGGTAAAATCACAGATCCGGTAGATTGGATTAACCCATTGATGGGAACAGCTTCGAAACCAGATCTATCAAATGGAAATACCTACCCGGCAATCGGATTGCCATGGGGAATGAACATGTGGTCGCCACAAACCGGTAAAAACGGAGATGGATGGGCCTATGTTTATGATGCCGACAAAATCCGTGGCTTTAAACAAACGCATCAGCCTTCGCCCTGGATGAACGATTACGGCGCTTTTTCTATTATGCCCGTTACTGGCAAATTAAGATTTACTGATGATGACCGTGCAAGTTGGTTCAGCCATAAAGCAGAGGTTGCAAAGCCATATTATTACAGTGTTTATTTGGCAGATGCTAATGTAACCACCGAAATTACCCCAACAGAAAGAGCCGCACAGTTCAGGTTTACTTTCCCTAAAACGGATAGTGCTTATGTAGTTGTAGATGCACAGAATAAAGGTTCTTATATCAAAATTATTCCTGCAGAAAGAAAAATTATCGGTTATACCACCAAATATGCACGTGGTCCATTGCCTAAAAATTTCAAAAACTACTTTGTAATCTATTTCAATAAAGATTTCAAGTTGGCTAAAACCTGGGATGATAAAAAACTGAACGACAAAGATTTAGAGTTAACGGTAGATCATGCCGGAGCCGTTATTGGTTTTGCTACACAAAAAGGCGAGCAGGTAACTGCTAAAGTTGCTTCTTCTTTCATTAGCTTCGAACAGGCTGATCTTAACTTAAAAAGAGAAGTGGCCAGCGATGGTTTCGATGCAACAAAAGCAAAAGGCAGGGCAACCTGGAACAAAACTTTGAGCAAAATTTCGGTTGAAGGTGGTACCATTGATCAGGCCCGTACTTTTTATTCGGCCATGTACCGCACTTTGTTCTTTCCAAATAAATTATATGAAATTGATGCACAAAACCAGATCGTACACTGGAGCCCTTATAACGGGCAGGTTTTACCAGGTTATATGTTCGCCGGTACAGGTTTCTGGGACACGTTTAGGGCATTATATCCTTTCCTAAACCTGGTTTATCCTTCCATCAATAAGGAAATGCAACAAGGCTTAATCAACGATTTTAAAGAAGGTGGCTGGTTGCCTGAGTGGAGCAGCCCGGGTTATGCCAACATTATGGTGGGTAACAACTCTGCTTCGGTAGTTTCTGATGCTTACATTAAAGGTATGCGTGGCTACGACATCGAAACATTGTGGCAGGCTTTAAAACACGGGGCAAATAACGAGGGGCCGATGGAAGCCGTTGGCCGCGATGGTGTTAAATATTACAACGAATTGGGTTACGTACCTTTCGATGTAAAAAAGAATGAAAATGCAGCTAAAACATTAGAATATGCTTATGATGACTTTACCATTTACCAATTGGGAAGAGCTTTAGGTAAACCGGCTTCGGAAATCGATATTTATAAGAAGAGAGCCATGAACTATAAAAATCTTTTCGATCCTGCTTCTGGTTTAATGCGTGGTAAAAATCAGGATGGAACTTTCCAAAGTCCATTCAGTCCGTTTAAATGGGGTGGTGCGTTTACCGAAGGCAATAGCTGGCACTATACCTGGTCTGTTTTTCAGGATATTGATGGTTTGGCCAGATTAATGGGTGGACATAATTCGTTTGTAACCAAATTAGATTCGGTTTTCTCTATGCCTCCGGTATTTGATGAGAGCGCTTATGGTGGAGTAATCCACGAGATCCGCGAAATGCAGATTGCAAACATGGGCCAGTACGCACATGGTAACCAACCGATTCAACACATGATTTACCTGTATAACTATGGTGGTGCGCCATATAAGACACAATATTGGGTAAGAGAAACCATGAACAGGATGTACAAAGCTACTCCGGATGGATATTGTGGTGATGAAGATAACGGGCAAACTTCTGCCTGGTATGTTTTTTCGGCAATGGGATTTTACCCGGTAACACCAGCAGTTGATCAGTATGTTTTAGGCGCTCCTTTGTTTAAAAAGGTAACCATTACTTTAGAAAATGGTAAAACGGTTGTAATTAATGCAGCAGCCAATAGCGATAACAACCGTTATGTTCAGTCGCTACAGATGAATGGTAAACCATATTCTAAAAACTGGATCAGCCATAGTGGTCTGCAAAAAGGTGCAGTGTTAAATTTTAATATGACCGCAACGCCGAATAAAACCAGAGGTTCAAATCCAGCTGATTTCCCTTATTCATTATCAACAGAAAAATAGAGAAGATAAAGACTGCATCATAAAATATAATTGTCATCCTGAGCCTGCCTAAGGACAGATTTAGGTTTACACTTTATGATACAGTCTCATTTTTAAAGTAATAATTGGCCTCAATATGCCTTAAACTAATAAATCAAATATATGAACATCTCAAAGACGGGTTTTACAGCCATTTTCTGGTTTTGCGGAACCCTGTTGGCATTTGGCCAGCGTATCGATCTAAAAGATCTTTCAGCCTTTAAAAACCCATCAAATTCATGGTCATTGGCACAAAATGTAGTGGCCGACCTAAACACCGAAAATGTTTTAAAAACAACAAAAGGCGAAGGGATTTTGGTTAACCAATCTACAGCAAAAAAAGCCGGATCTGATTTATACACCATAAATGAATATGGTGATGTAGCTGTAGAATTAGATTATTTAACTGCAAAAGGAACAAATTCCGGTATTTATCTTCAAGGTAATTACGAGATCCAGATTGACGATGCATGGGGATTGAAAAATGCCACATCATCAAACAATGGCGGTATTTACCAACGCTGGGATGATAGCAAACCCGAAGCCGATAAAGGATTTGGTGGTGTTGCTCCCCGTCAGAACGCAAGCAAGGCACCAGGTTTATGGCAGCACATTAAAATTATCTTCCAGGCACCAAAATTTGATGCCTCAGGAAAAAAAACACAAAATGCTAAAATCGTCAGTGCAGAACTAAATGGTGTGCTGATTCATGAAAATGTTGAATTATTTGGTGCAACCAGAGGCGCTGCAGGAGCTGAAAAAGCAAAAGGACCTTTACGTTTGCAAGGCGATCATGGTTCGGTAGCGTTCAGAAATATCCAAATCACTGAACTATCCGAAATTCCAAAACCAAACCAAAATGACGGTGCAGATCCTATATATATTGAAGCAGCAAGCAACAATATGATCAGAAGTTTTGTAGATATTGCACCACGAGTACGTTCGGTACACGCTATTTCGGTAGGTGGACCGGAAAAGGTTGCTTATAGCTACGATTTAGATAATGGTACATTATTACAGGGATGGCATGGTGATTTTATTGATGCTACACCAATGTGGGATGGCCGCGGAAACGGTACCTCACGTGCTTTGGGCAGTGTTACCCGTTTCACTAAAAAACCTGTTCTGGCTATATCAAAGTTAGCAAACGATCAGGCTAATTGGATTGCAGACACGGTTGGCACTGGTTTTAAAACCAAGGGTTATGTAATGGATAAACAAGACCGTCCGGAGTTTAAGTACATCATTAACGGAACAAATGTTACCGATGCGATAAAAGTAATGGAGAATGGACAAGGCTTAACCCGAGAGATTACTGTTGATAAACCATCAAAAGATTTGTATTTCCTTTTGGCTACTGCTTCAAACATTGAAGAAGCTGGCAAAGGTTTGTATTTAATTGATGATAAAGCGTATTACATACAGCTTGGTGAAGGCACCGCAAAACCGGTTATTAGAAATATTGATGGCAAATGGGAAATAATTGCAGCCATTGGAAGTAAGTTGAATTATACCATTTTGTTTTAATTGTGATAGTAATGAGAAATACATTTAAAAAATTAGCAATACTGGCATTAAGTTTTAGCTTTACTACAGTTTTTGCACAAGAAACACCGAAAGAAGAAGATTTTTTCAGGATAAATAAAGTACGCGTACCCGAAGGCCCGATTTTAGAAGTTGGCGGTCTGGTTACTTTACCAAATGGCGATTTAGGCGTATCTACCCGTAGAGGAGAAGTGTACATCGTAGAAAACCCCACAAGTGCTAAACCCTACTGGCGCAGATTTGCCTATGGTTTGCACGAAATTTTGGGCATTGCCTATAAAAATGGTGCAATCTACGTAGCGCAACGCGGCGAATTAACCAAATTGACCGATAAAGATCAGGATGGCAAAGCCGATGTGTACGAAACCATTTATGCATGGCCTTTAAGCGGTCACTACCACGAATATAGTTTTGGTCCGAAATTAATGCCTGATGGTACTTTTATGGTTACCGGAAACGTAGCCTTTGGCGATGAAGAATGGTGGCGTGCAGAAAGTCGTGTACCCATGCGTGGTTGGGCCATGAACATTACCGAAGATGGTAAAATGAGCCCTTATGCTGCTGGTTTCCGTTCACCAGCGGGTATTGGCAGTATTGATGGTCAGTTTTATTATACCGAAAACCAGGGCGACTGGGTAGGTTCAGGTGGTTTATGGAAAGTAAATAAAGGTGATTTTATGGGGCATCCGGCCAGTTTAAGGTGGACTAACCTGCCAAATTCTCCGGTTAAACTACAGTCCGATTTCTTCTATTCTCAAATGGATGAACGCCGTATTAAAAACGAACAGGGCAGATATATTAAACCGGAAAACAGGGTAAACGAAACTTTCAAAACTTTGTTTGAAATGAAAAAGGTATTTCCAGAGCTGCGTTTACCATCAGTTTGGTTGCCTTATGGTATTTTGGGTATCTCATCTGCAGAACCTGTTAAAATTCCAGCCAATACTTTTGGGCCATTTGCAGGCCAGATTCTGGTTGGTGATCAGGGGATGAGCATCATTTCCAGGATTTTCATGGAAACTGTAAAAGGTGAAGAACAGGGGGCTGCCTTCCTTTTCCGTAAAGGTTTCCGTTCGGGTGTGTTAAGGTTAGAGTGGGGTACTGATGGATCATTATTTGTGGGCGAAACCAACCGTGGCTGGGGATCGGCAGGTGATGCCAACGAGGGTTTGGAAAGATTGGTATACAATAATAAAACGCCTTTCGAAATGAAAGCCGTTAGGGCAATGCCTGATGGTTTTGAAGTGGAGTTTACTATGCCTGTTGACCGTAAGTCGGCAGAAGACCTGGCTTCTTACAATGCAGAAAACTTTATTTACAAATATCACCCTGTATATGGTTCACCTCCTGTAAACACAGAGAAATTAAAAATCTCCGGGGTTAAAGTTTCGGCAGACGGTTTAAAAGCAAGAATCATTGTACAAAATCTTCGTCAATATTATATCCATACTTTAACATTAGATGGTTTAAGATCTCAAGATGGCTTTTACTCTTTAGTTCACCCGGTAGCTTATTATACCTTGAATCAGATTCCTGATGGCAATAAACTTTCTGCGAGCGAAGTGAGTACTAAAAACTCAGCAACACCTGTAAACGCTCCTGCTAAGAAAACAGTTGCACCAAAGGCAGTAACTGGAAAAGCGCCTGAAGCAAAGGGAACGGCAACTCCTGCTAAACCAGCTGCTATAGCCAAGGCACCTACCTTTAAAGAAGTTGAGGGTTTGTTAACTAAAAATACTTGTCTGGCTTGCCATAATCAAACCAAAAGACAAATTGGCCCACCATTCGTAGAAATTGCAAAACGTAAATATTCACCAGAGAAAATATTTCAGTTGATCCATAATCCGCAACCGCAAAACTGGCCGGGTTATTCAACAGAAATGCCTCCGATGCCGCAAGTAACCAAAGCTGAAGCGTTAAAAATTGCAGCCTGGATAAACTCTTTAAATAAATAAGTTGATTGTTAGGAAACGGTTGGTAGAAATACCAGCCGTTTTTTGTTTTATAAGAAAATGAAGTGTGTTGGTGTGGGGGGTTAGATGAACAGAAATTTTTAATTGAAGCGTCACCCTGAATTTATTTCAGGGTCTATTAAATGAAAAGATCCTTCGACTATGCTCAAGGATGACAAAATGCTTAGAAAAGAAATGGGGATTCCACTATTGCAGAATCCCCATCATCTAAATTAACGCTCTCATATACATAAACGCTGTAAAAACGATTTATTGCATTAGTAAAAAAAAATTTTTCGTTTTTGGGATGGTTTTCATAAAGCCTATTCTTACTTTATGCTACTACAGATAACGGTATAGTATCCTGGGTACCTGCTGGCAGGTAGCATGGGCCCTGGCTTACCGCAGAAAGCCCAAAAAAGACGTTGGCTTTACCTTTTAGGTAACCAAAAGGTAACGGATAGGTAAGCCAGGGGTAACCGTGGGGTTAACCTGGTGCCTAGAAAGGGTAAATAAAGGGTAAAGAATAGGTAAACAAAAAATCTTTTGTTTTTTAAATTATTCCTCTTTGTTGCATCGCATCGGGATTGCCATTAACGACCTTTACGATCTTTCTATAATATCATCTAAAAGAAATGGGGATTCCACTATTGCAGAATCCTCATCATCTAAATTAACGCTCTCATATACATAAACGCTATTAAAACGATTTATTGCATCAGCAGTAATTTATTTTTCGTTTTTGCAATGTTTATCATTTAAACCTATTTTTACTTTATGGCTACTATAGATAAAACCCAACAAGATGCAGAAAAACTGGCGGCCGCCCAGGCTGCAGTAAAATTTGTTAAAGATGGCGATATAGTAGGCTTGGGTACGGGATCTACCACAACTTTTGCCATTAAAGAATTAGGTAAACGAGTAAAAGAAGGGCTTAAGATAAAGGCTGCTGCAAGTTCCATCCGAACAGAAGAACTCGCGAAATCTCTGGGCATAGAAATTCTTGACCTTGGGCGTTTAAGCAAAATTGATATCAGTATTGATGGGGCTGATGAATTTACAGAATCACTCGATCTGATTAAAGGCGGAGGCGGGGCACTGTTTAGAGAGAAGATAATTGCTTCACTTAGTAAAGATGCCATCATTATTGCCGACGCTTCAAAAAAAGTTAAAAAATTAGGTGCTTTTACTGTTCCTGTTGAGGTAGTTCCATTGGCCTATCAATACGTATTCGATCAAATTAATAAACTTGGTGGAAAGGGTATATTGAGAACTGTAGAAGACCGAACATTTATTACTGACAATGGTAACCTGATTATTGATGCAGATTTTGGTCTTATTGATGATCCTGCAAAATTAGCTTCTGATCTTAATCAGATTAACGGATTATTGGCCCATGGTTTATTCATTAACATCACTTCGAAAGTAATCATGAGCGAAGGGGCAGATATTATTATTTTTGAATAGCTATTAGTTCACTGGTTAATTAATCATTGGTTCATTTCCCTTTATTGCGCTAAAAGAAAATTTTTCTTAATGATCTTAATTTTCTAAATGGTGATCTAATTTTTAGTAAAGGAGTTAAGGAAATTAAGTTTTAATTCCGTGTTCTCGGTGTTTCCGTGGCAAAACTGATAATTTCACCGATAATTTCTTCTTTTCTTAAATCACCGTAAATTTTTACCGACAGTTTTATTTCACTCACCGATAAAACATCACAATTAGGGGAAAAGCCATTCTCCGGCATTGGTATTCGTGATACATTTGAATCATAAAACAAAACGGTCATGGAAAATTTAATCAAAAAAAATCACACAGATAAACAATTTGGTCTAGGCATTTTAATCATCGCCATCGGTTCGGTATTCTTATTAAGAAACTCGGGAATAGATGTGCCACATTGGATATTGAAATGGCACACCATTATGTTAGGTATCGGTTTATGGATGGGCTACCGTAAAGACTTTCAGGGAAGTGGCTGGTTGGCATTGACCATTATTGGAGGCTTATTCACTTTTAAAGCGATAAACATATTTGATTTTGATCTGTTTAGAATTAGTATGCCAATGGTATTGATCGGCTTAGGTTTATATGTAATCTTAAAGCCTAGAAAAGTACAAAACTTCGATCAGTATTTTGAAAAAAAACCAGTTGATTTTACTGATAAAGAAAGCTAAAATTCTTAACTCTATCATATATTTTAAAAGGGGACATTTTTTGACAATGTCCCCTTTTTATGCTTAATAGCAGAGGGTATTGAGCATGGAGCTCTGAATACGTTTAATTGCTGCCCCAAGCGCTCCGCGCTTAGCCAAAAAGAAACGGGGATTCCACCCTTAGGCAGTATCCCCGTCATCTAAATTAACGCTCTCACATACATAAACGCTGTAATTGGAATATATTGTGTTGAGTTTAATTTTTTTTCATTTTTTTGCTAAACCTGTAAAACCGGCACCGCTTTATGATATTTATTGCGGTATTCAATAGGGGTTAAGCCTGTTATTTTTTTGAAAACATCCCTGAATGATTTAGTATCGGTATACCCTACATCAAACATCACTTCGGTAATATTTTTTCTGCTCGATTCGAAACTCCGTTTTGCGGCTTCAATTTTAACCCTTTGAATATACTCGATTACGGTATTTTTGGTAGCACTTTTAAACCTCCGCTCAAAGCTCCTTCTGCCCAGCGCCAGCATATCAGCCAGTTGGTCTACCGTAATCCGTTCCTGGTAATTTCCATCAATAAATTCCTGGGCCTTTTTAATTTTTGCATCCTCATGTCCTTTTTGCCCCTGGAACATCATAAAAGCCAGCTGACTTTCGCGATCGATATCAATAGCGAAATATTTAGCGGCTAAAATGGCGGTATCCCGATCCGTATATTTCTCTACCAGGTATAAAAGCAGGTTCCAGTACGAATTTGCGCCACCGCTCGAATATAATCCCTGCGCATCGGTAATGATGCTGCCATCAACCAATTCTACATCAGGAAACATTTCCCTGAACTGATTGGCAAACAACCAGTGTGTAGAACATTTCCGGCCGTTTAACAAACCTGTGGAGGCCAATATAAATGCGCCTAAACAAAGTGAGGCTATTTCGGCCCCTTTTGCATGCTGTTTTACAATCCACGGTACCAGATCCTGATTTGCCTCCATGGCATAACCTACATTACCGCTTATTGCCGGAACAAAGATGAGATCGGTATGTTCCACTTCATGCAATAATTTATCGGCATGTACTGAGAAAAGACTATTGTTCAGCTTTACCTCTTTTGTCATGGCTACCAGCTCTACTTTAAAAAGCGGTAATTTACCTGATGCCTGTAAAAATTCGTTAACAGCGGTAAATAAATAGCGTGGATCTGCAATGGCCTCGATCACGGCAGTCTCTGGTATTAAGATAGATACGTGTTTCATATCTCAAATATAGCAAGGCTATTTGTCGTAAACAACCCCCGCAATTGTCGTTTCTACGGGTTCCGCTTGCTGTAATCATCCTGTATGTTTGTATATAGTTAAGGGTTTATGCCAAAATGTATGATGGAAGAACCGATTGCTAAATGGCATCAAATAAATAGGAACAAATGGCTAGCATAAATTCATATCTTACTTTTAACGGAAATTGCCGGGAAGCAATGACTTTTTACCAGGATTGCCTGGGTGGAGAACTAACACTCGAAACCATTGGAGAATCGGATTTTGCAGGAAAAATGCCCAATGTCATACGAAGGAGCGTGATGCATGCCATTTTAGCTAAAGATGAAATGGTAATTATGGGTACTGATATGGTTGAAGAAAAGGGGCTTGTAAAAGGAAACTCCGTATCTATGATGCTCAACTGCAATTCCGAAGAAGAGGCAAAAGCTTTTTACCATAAACTTTCCGTTGGCGGCAGAGCCTCACACCCTTTACAGGAAACCTTTTGGGGAGCACTTTTTGGCGATTTAACAGACCGTTTTGGGAACAACTGGTTAATTAATTACGATAAAAATAGATAAACATGAAAAAGTTGACAACCTGGTATTGGATTGCAACCATCACTTTCGCTTTAATGATGATTATGGATGGCTTTGGTGGAGTAACACAGCAGGAAGCAGGGAAAGAAGTACTTAAACACCTCGGTTATCCGATGTATATGCTCATCATTGTAGGCATTGCAAAATTGCTTGGGTCATTATCAATTTTACAGAATAAATATACAACTATTAAAGAATGGGCTTATGCAGGTTTTGCCATCAATTTTATTGGCGCTTTTGCTTCCAGAGCATTTGTTGGAGATGGTGTATCGTTGTTGATCCCTCCACTTGTTGCTTTGGTTATGATGTTTATTCCTTATATTTTATGGAAAAAAGTAAAGCAAATGTTAAAAATAGTTAAAACTAAATAATTAGTTTGATTAAAGGCTTTTGAGAACCAAATATTGTTAACTTTGGGTATTGTAAACAACCAAACACAATAAAAAACGATCATGATTTCGGGTTTAATGTGGAATCATAATGGTTTAATTACCCTAAAAACAATATTATACGAATGAAAAAGAGCCTTTTATTCATAATCGCTTTACTATTTACTACTTCGGCATTTTCTCAAAATGTGATCCAGCTTTTCAATGGCGCAAACGATTTTTTTAAACTGTTACAGGAAGAGAAATTTAAAGATGCGCACGCTTTCTTTGATGATACTTTGAAAACGAAATTAACAGAAGAAAATTTAAAGAAACTTTGGGGAGATATAGGAACAAAATATGGAAAGGCAGAGTCTTTAGATGCCATTCAAAGTAAAGCTCAGGGCGAGTTTTTCGCTGTAACGGTTGAAGGTAAATTTGCTAACGGTAATCAGAACTTTATTTTAGGTTTTAATAAACAACAGAAAATTGTCGGAATCTTTCTGGCACCTTCCCGCAAATCGTCCACTTATTTAAAACCAACCTATGTAGATACCAGTTTATACCGGGAAAAGTCGTTATATATTGGTCCGGCAGGAAAACAATTGGCTGCCATTATCACAACTCCAAAAAATGCCAAAAATTTCCCTGTGGTGGTTTTTGTACACGGCTCCGGACCTGCCGATATGGATGAAACAGTTGGTGCAAATAAACCCTTTAAAGATTTGGCTGGCGGTTTAGCCTCTAAAGGAATTGCTTCTGTTCGATACGTAAAACGAACTTTAATTTATCCGAACGAATTTAATAAAGCTTTTACTGTAAAAGAAGAGGTGCTGGATGATGCAACTGCAGCTATTGCACTTGCAAAAACGGTTGTTGGGGCCAATCCCAAAGCGGTTTATGTATTCGGTCATAGTTTAGGTGGAATGTTAGCACCTAAAATAGCAACACTTACACCTGATTTAGCGGGGATTATTTTGGCGGCAACACCAGCGAGAAAATTAACAGATATTATTGTAGATCAGAATAAATATATGTTCGATCAGGCTAATGATACTACAGCTGCCTTTAAAAAACAATTGGCAGATGCTGATGCGGAAATTGATAAAAGTAGAATTTCGCAGTTGGGAACAACCATAAAACCTGATTCTGTAATTTTAGGATTGCCTGCCAAATATTGGGCAGATTTAAATGCCTACAATCAGGTTGCTGTAGCTAAAACTCTTTCGAAACCTAAAATCTACGTATTGCAAGGTGGTAATGATTTTCAGGTAGGTAAAGTAGATTTTGATTTATGGAATGCTGCTTTGAGTAAAAAGAAAAATGTGGTTCTTAAATTTTACCCGGATTTAAATCACCTGCTAAGTTCTCAAACCGAAAAGGGAACAATGGCACAATACCAGGCAGCGGTAAGTGTATCCGAAACTTTGGTTAACGATATTGCCTTATGGATTAAAGCCAAATAGTATAAATCACTTATCAAAAAAGAATAAAGCTCCGATCAAATTTCAGGAGCTTTTTTTGTGAATTAAGTTTCTTTACATCATGTCTTTGTTCATTAATCACAAACAATTCAAAAAATAAGCGGTTTAAGTTTATGACATCTCATCTTAAATAGTTTGTTTATGGAAAAGCGGAAAATCACTTTAAAAGGAATATGGGGCATTTTAAAAGCATCGTTTACCGGATTTAATAATCATAAGGTAACGAAACTTAGTGGCTCATTAGCCTATTATACGGTGTTTTCTATGGCGCCATTGCTTGTGGTTATTATTTCTTTGTGCGGTATATTTTTAGGCAGAGAAATAGCCGAAGGGCAGGTTTATGCCCAGCTTGAAGGATTTTTAGGTAGAGAATCGGCTACTTCCCTGCAACAGCTGATTAAAAATGCTTATTTGGATGGAAAAAGCACTATCGCCTTAATCATTGGTATTTTTACACTATTGCTTGGGGCAACTACCGTTTTTGGGGATATCCAGGATTCAATTAATACCATTTGGGGCTTAAAACCAAAACCTAAAAGGGGTTGGGTAAAGATGTTACAGAACAGGTTTTTGTCTTTCTCAGTAATTATCAGTTTGGGCTTTGTGCTATTAGTTTCACTTGCTGTAACCTCAGTCTTAGATGCTTTTAGCAGCCGTTTACAGGCCAGGTTTGCCGAAGTATCGGTCATTGTATTTTATATCATTAATCAAGTGGTTACCCTTGCTGTCATCTCTTTAATATTTGGAGTAATATTTAAAGTATTACCTGATGCAATTATAAAATGGCGTGATGTAATTGCCGGAGCAATTGTAACGGCAGTGCTTTTTATGATTGGTAAATTTGCCATTTCAATTTATATTGGGCAAAGCAATGTTGGGAGTACTTATGGGGCAACGGGTTCATTAGTAGTGGTGCTTTTGTGGACGTACTATTCTTCTATCATTTTATATTTCGGTGCCGAATTTACCAAGGCTTATGCGGTTGCTTTTGGGTCGGAGATTTATCCTTCGCATTATGCGGTCACCACGAAAGAAATTGAAGTAGAAACAGAGGGTAAATCTATTCAGGATAATCACCCTGAAATCAAAGAAGAGGTTAAAAAAGCATAAATTATTCTCCCCAGGCCGTAATGGTCAATCTTCTTTGTCCACCATGGTTGCGGTGCTCGCAAAGGTAAATTCCCTGCCAGGTACCAAGTGCTAATCTGCCATTTCTTATCGGGATAATTACGGAACTACCCAAAAGTGCCGATTTTAAATGGGCTGGCATATCGTCCGATCCCTCGTAGTCATGCTCATAATCAGGATCGTTTTCCTTAACGGTTTTATTAAAGAACATTTCAAAATCCATTCTGACCGTAGGATCAGCATTTTCGTTAATCGTAAGAGAAGCAGAGGTATGCTGTATAAAAACCTGACAAATACCAATGTTAATCTCGTCAATTTGAGGCAAGGCATCCTCAATCTCATCGGTAATAATATGGAATCCCCTTCTACGTTCTCTGAGTGCTAAGGCTTGTTGATATATTTTCATTTGAATTAATTCTCGATGATTTTGATGAAATCCTTTTCACTAGGTAAGACAGTTAAATACTTACTTGCGAAAATTTGTTCATTGTTTTCAGGAAGTGTATATCTTACTACCGATTCACTTTTATCCTGGCAAAGAATAATACCGATGGTTTTATTTTCATCCTCAAGTTTTACTTCTCTGTCAAAATAGTTCACATACATCTGCATCTGACCAATATCCTGATGTTTGAGTTCTCCTATTTTTAAATCGATAAGTACAAAACATTTTAAAATACGGTTGTAGAAAACTAAGTCTATTTTGAAATGTCTTTCTTCAAAAGTTATTCTTTTTTGACGGGCTACAAAGGTGAAACCATTACCGAGTTCTAATAAGAAATGTTCAAGTTTATCAATTAATTTTTGCTCTAAGTCACTTTCTGAATAAAAACTTTGCTCTGGTAGTCCTAGGAATTCCAGTACATAAGGGTCTTTTATTAAATCCTTGTTTTTTTCAATTATTTGTCCTTTTTGGCCAAGTGATCTTATCTCTTCCTTGTTTTTGCTTATTGCCAAACGTGTATATAATGCTGAATCATATTGGCGCTGCAACTCGCGTAAACTCCAATTGTTTTTGATTGATTCTATTTCGTAAAAATTACGTTCGTTTACATTTGTTATTCTCATTAACTTGAGGTAGTGAGACCATGTAAGTTTGAATTCAGCAGACAGTGTCTGCTGAATTTTAGATTTACGAAATACAATGTTGGCAATTTCTTCATTTTTGAATTTATCAGTGGCTGTCTGATTTTTTTCCAATTGCGCAGACACTGTCTGCGCAATTGAATAAGTTAAATAAAACTGGCGCATTTGTTCTAAATTTCTTTTTGAAAAACCTTTGCCAAGTTCAGCAACTAATTTTTCAGAAAGTTCATTTAAAATCTGTTTACCGTATTCTGCTCTTTCTTTCCCCTGTTGCTCTTCTTCAACAATCATTCTGCCAATTTCGAAGTAAGCAGTAGCCATTGTATTATTAATGGTTTGTACTACATTTTGCCTCGCTTGGTTAAGCAATTTAATAACCTTTGTATATAAGTTTTGCTTTTCAATTTGCATTTTTATATTTATCTTATATATTGAAAGAATGTTTTTTCACTTTAAAACTGGTATTGATGATTATTTCAAAAACTCCACATTCCATATTTTTTCTGCTTTTCTGCCAATCAACCAAAAAGAGGTCGCTAATACAGAGAAGAATAAGGCTTTATGCCAACTGTCCCAAAAATATTCAAAATAGCGCGTATAGAGGTTAATAAAGAGAAAGGTAATGCCGAATTCGCGGGCAATATCATCACGGTATTTTAAGCCAAATAAAGTGCTTGCTACACAAATAGCTCCTGAAATCAGCGCCCAATAAAACAAGCTCAGTTGCCTAACCTTGTACCATTCTTCTAAACTGGCAAAATTGCCGAATACAGATAGGGCCCAAAGCGATACAAAAAGGTACACCATTCCGGCAATATAAGTAACCTGAAAGAAATTTTGCGTTTTAGGAAAAGCTTTCATAATGAAAGATGCCGCAGTTAATACTGCGCCGAAAACGACAAAGCGCAAGGGATAATTCATGCCAAGGAAATAATAATTCCATCGGCTTAAATAGCCTGTTTCTGTGCCAAACCAGGCACCTAATGATATCAAGGCAAAAATCCATATTAAACGTGAATTGAAGAGATAACCTAAAGCACCATAAATGAAAACAGATATTAAAATCAGGATGGAAAAATTGCCAGATCCATTATCCAGCACTTTTCCGAAATAAGCAATTGCATTTGCCGTGAGCAAAATAGCAGAAAACACAATGGCTTCATTGCTAAACTTTAAATGTGCCAGCTTCTTCTTCCGCCTGAAACCCAGGATATAAAGCCATCCCGCCAATCCGCCAGAAATGATAGCAATAACGATATTAGGCGTATTGTAAACCCGTTTTAAATAGTCTAAGATTGAATTATCAATAAGGAGCGATCCAAGAGCAATAAAACCACAAGCTAAGGCTACCCAAAAAGCATATTGTGCCAGACGTAACCAATCGAAGTTTTTGGCTTCATAACTTTTACGGAGTTTATCGCCTGTTTCATCATTAATTAAGCCATCATTTTGCCATTGCTCAATCATGTCATCTAGAAACTCACTCTTTTCTCTGTCAACTTTCATAGGTTAGGTTATACACGAAGATATGTTTTTTGACCGGAAGTCAGAAGTCCAAGTTCCTAAAGTGAAAAAACATATTATCTATACATATAGACTTCTGACTTCGGACTAATCTATATAACCTCTTTGATTTTTTTATTGTTCCCAACAATCCAAATTACATCGCCGTTGTCGAACACAAAGTCGGATGAAGGATTCAATATCCGATCAGCACCGCGTTCAATACCCACAATTAGTGCCTGTGCTTTTTCGCGGATCCCTGCATTTCTGATACTCATGCCATAAACAGGCGATTCGGCATGAACAATAACCTTTTGCAAGGTCATTTCTTTATTCGGGAAATTATTTTCTTCGGCTGTTTCCGGAGCATCAACTTCTAAAAGTGCCTTAACAGCGGCCAATTGATCATCAGCACCAATCAACAATAGTTTGTCGTTAGGATAAAGCCGCTCGTCTCTGCCTGGCGTTGGGATATTGTTTCTTCCACGTTCGATTAAGGCAATATTTACCCCATATTTTTCCCTGATCATTAATTCGGTAAGCGTTTTTCCTACCACTTCCGATTCAGGTGAAACAGTAAGTTCTGTGAGGTGGGTATCCCAAGGCAAAATGTCAGGTTTTTGATTCTCACGGGCATTTAAATTCAACATGAAACGTCTTTCCAGCTTATCATAAAAAGACTGCAGTTTCCTGGAGAAGATAACCATGCCTAAAATAATCAGGCCTAATGCGATTACAGCTGCAATCCAGGTGTCGAAGAATTCATACATTAAAAATCCTACAAAGAAGATCCCTAAAGCTATTCTGAAAAATTCGATGGCAATTAACGGACCACGGGTATATTTTTTATTCAGCCAAAGGTGAGAATAGGCTGTTCGTTGAATCCTTCGGATAGATAATGCCCATAAAAATGGCGACATTAAAATGAACGAAACCACTACGCTGATGATAATAGAAGTTAAGCTATTGGAAATATTGCTTACAATAAAAGGCTGAACATATCGGTAAGCCAGAAATATGATTGCTATGATGATTACCGAGTGGATAATCGTATTAAAAATATAAGACCTTAATAGAACTTTCCAATCGCTTAACGTGGTAATCCCTTCAGTACTGGAGCTGTATCTTTCTATACCATCAAGCCATTTTTTTGGTAAAACGCGGTTTAAATACTGGTAAAAAGGTTCGGATAGTTTAATCAGGTATGGTGTGGTAAAGGTTGTAATAGCTGCCGCTGCTACAGCGATTGGGTAAAGGAAATCGCTGGTTACTTTAAGGGTTAATCCTAATGAGGCAATGATAAATGAAAACTCACCAATTTGTGCCAAACTCATGCCCGATTGTACCGAAGTTTTTAGCGGCTGACCAGACAATAACGCCCCTAAAATGGTAAATATGATTTTCCCAAAGATGATAACCACGGTAGCCACTAAAATGGGAACAGCGTATTTAACCAGCATCGAAGGATCAATCAGCATACCAACTGAAACAAAGAAAACCGCGGCGAATAAATCTTTTACCGATTTTGTTAAGTGTTCTATTCTTTCGGCCTGCGTAGTTTCGGCTAAAATAGAACCCATAATAAATGCACCTAAAGCCGGAGAAAACCCAACCTTATCGGCCAGTAATACCATCACCAAACACAAACCTAAAGATACCACCAGCATGGTTTCATCATTCATTAATTTTTTGGTTGCTTTAAGAAATGAAGGGATTAAAAATATTCCACCCAAAAACCAAAGCACCAAAAAGAATGCTAGTTTTAAGATAGAATACAGCATTTCTGTACCTGCCGACTGCTGGCTTACGGCCAACGTAGAAAATAATACCAATAACAAGATGGCCACCAGATCTTCAACAATTAAAACCCCGAAAACCAGACCGGCAAACTTTTTATGCTTTAGGCCAAGTTCTTCGAAGGCTTTTATGGTAATCATGGTTGAGGATATGGATAAGATTCCACCTAAAAACAGGCTGTCCATATCTTTCCAGCCCATTGCTTTACCAACCAAGTAACCTGCCAGAATGATAAAAAGGACTTTCACAATCGCGGTGATGGAAGCGGAACCGCCAACTTTAACCAGTTTTTTAAAGCTGAATTCTAAACCAAGGCTGAATAAAAGGAAAATTACACCAATTTCGCCCCAAATGTTAATACTCTTGGTATCGGTAACAGAGGGAAAAAAATCTAAATGAGAACCAACCAATAGGCCAGCCAGTATATAGCCCAGAACGAGGGGCTGTTTAATTTTTTTAAATATAAGAGTGGTTATTCCTGCGGCAGCAAGGATTAATCCTAAATCGGCTATTAAATCGGGTAAATGCATCTATATAAAAAGTAATGTTGTTTAAATAATTTATTTCCAGCTATAATTGATACCTGGCATTTTATAACCCACATTGAAGTGGTTAATAATGAAATTACTTACCAAAAAACATGTTTTGGATAGAGCATCTTAAACAGGCACCAATAATTATGATTTAATCTTTTGATTACAACTTTTGTATTGATGGTTTTGTTCTTTAAAAAAAGGAATAGCCAAAAAGTGATGAGAACAAAAGCACTGGAAGATATTTTTACAATAGAACTGTTAATAAAATCTTTTTGCAGGCTTTCATTATCCTGATTGAAACCAAGATTAAGGTTGATGTTTTTTTTACAGGAAAAGAAACTGATTTTAGTGTTTTTTAATGCGGCATCATTTCCTTGTTTTTGCGATGCGAAGACCGCAAAATTAATGGAGATAGATAGAAAGAAAATGATGTAAAAAACCCTCATTGCCGCTAATATAACGAAAATAAGGCTTTTTTGAAAGGGAAATCTGATTTAAACAGACTTAAATACCCTTTTGACTTAGATTATTAAAATTGAGTTTATAAAATCACTCTCATCTCGAGTTACCGTCATTTCGAGCGGAGTGCAACGAAGTCGAGAAATCTGTTTAGATAGATCTCTCCATTCCACTGCGTTTCAGTCGAGATGACAATCGAGCTGGATACCCTAAAAAAAATCACCTGTTAAAATAATTGAGCGTCGCTTCTTTATCTTTTTGCAATTGGACGGTAAGCGCTTCTAATCCGGTAAATTTTACATCGTGACGTAAGAATTTCAAGAAATTCATCTTGATGTCCTGTCCATAAATTTCCTGGTTAAAATCGAAAATATTAACCTCAATATTTCTGGTCATCCCATTAATGGTTGGACGCTGCCCGATGTAGGCCATGCCTTTATAAGTTTGGAGTTTGGCGTTTTGCGTTTGGAGTTGATCCACCGCTAAGCCCTCAACGCCCAGCGCTGAACCAATCTCAACTTTAACGGCGTAAATGCCATCGCCTGGAATCAGTTTATATATTTCTTCTACAAAAATATTGGCTGTTGGGAAACCAATTGTTCTGCCTATTTTATCGCCTTTAATTACCCTTCCGAAAATAGAAAAAGGATAACCCAGATAATCATTTGCTAAACTTACGTCGCCAGCCAAAAGTGCCTGTCGAATTTTGGTCGAGCTTACTGCAACATCATGAATATCTTGTTCCATAATTTCCTCCACACTAAAACCATAATGTAAGCCGGCGGCTTTTAAATCATCTAGGTTGCCAGAACGGTCTTTACCAAAACGATGGTCATAACCAATAATAATATGCCTGGTGCCAATGTTGTTTACCAGTATGTTTTTTATGTAATCTTCAGGCAGTTGATTGGAGAAATCTCTGGTAAATGGTGTGATGATTAAATGATTTACCCCTAAACCTTTTAAAATTTCTGCTTTTTCAGTAATTGTGTTAATCATTTTTAGATCCTGATTTTCAGGATCAATGATCATTCTAGGGTGTGGGAAAAAAGTTAGTATTACACTTTCTCCTTTATCAGATTTTGCTTTTTCTACCAGTTGTTTGATGATTTTTTGGTGCCCGAAATGTACACCATCAAAAGTGCCAATGGTTACAATGGCATTATCTAATTTCTTAAAATCCGAAAGGTTGTTGTATATCTTCAATGGGATGGAAAATTAATGTAAGGCATGGCGTTTAACTACCCCGCCCTTTAAATCGGCAATTTGTTGTTGTATCACAAAGGCATCCGAATCAATCTGCCGGATAGCAGTCTGTAATTTGCTCATTTCTAGTTTGGTAACCACGGTAAAAATAATGTCAATATCTTTCTTTTCTCCGTAACCACCTTCGCCTTTATAAATGGTCACACCTCGTTTCATTTCGTTAATGATGAATCCTTTTATAGCTTCCTGATGTTCTGAAATAATGGTCACACCTGTATATTGTTCTATACCGTTTACGATAAAATCGATGGTACTAGATGCGGATAAGTATGTTAGAATGGCATAAAGCGCAGTTTCGATGTTTAAGAAATAAGCTGCGAAGGCAAAAATAATGATGTTTAAAATCAGGATGATATTTCCAACAGTTAAAATGCTGTTTTTACTGATGTAAAGCGCTAAAACTTCTGTACCATCAATTACACAGCCGCCACGCATGGCCAATCCGATTCCTCCGCCTAAAAACAAACCACCAAAAAATGCAATAAGTAATTTATCGTGTGTAATGGGCTGAAAGGGCAGTATAATTAGCGCCAGTGAGAGCGCAGCAATGGCGATAGCAGTTTTAATGGCAAAGCCTTTACCAATCTGCCTATAACCTAAAATAACAAATGGGATATTGATGATGGCAATGAGGTACGATAAATTCCAGCCAGTTAAGGTGCTTAGCAAGAGGGAAATACCAGTAACACCACCGTCAATAAAATGGCTCGGCATTAAAAAGCTTTTTAGGCCAAAACACGCCGAAGTTACACCAGCAATAATTAAAAGAATTTCTTTTACAAACCTGGTGTGCCTGTTTTTGATTCGGTTCATGCTTCTGTTTCAGTTTTAGCTTCTTCTTTCTTACTGCGAATATAATTAACAACTTCTAATACCTCAAACGCATCTTTTAGTAAAAAGTTTCCGCTTCGGGTACGGGTAAGTTTAGAAAGGTAAGCGCCGTTATTTAAAGTTTTACCAAAATCGGATATTAATGAACGGATGTAAGTACCTTTGCTACACACAATCCTGAAATCGATTTCTGGCAGTTCGATCCGTGTAATTTCAAATTCCGGTACACTTACAAAACGTTTCCTTAATTCAACCTCTTCACCCAATCTTGCTTTTACGTATAAACGTTCACCATTTACCTTGACTGCTGAATGTGCAGGCGGATATTGCTCGATATTGCCAATAAATGGTTTACAGGCAGCATAAATTTCTTCTTCGGTAATGTGGCTGATGTCGAAGGTTTCATCAACCTCCGTTTCCATATCAAATGACGGGGTAGTAGCGCCCAAAATCATGGTGCCGGTATATTCTTTCTCTTCAGCCTGAAAAGTGTCTATCTGTTTGGTTAGCTTGCCGGTACAGATAATCAATAAACCTGTAGCAAGTGGATCTAAAGTGCCGGCATGACCAACTTTTAGTTTTAGTGGTTTTAAAGAATTACGTATTTTGCCAACCACATCAAATGAAGTCCATTTGTATGGTTTGTTAATTAAAAGCAATTCGCCTTCAGCAAAATTGAAGTCTTTGAATTTAGAATTTTCGGTACTCACAAATCTTTTTTGCGCAAAGATACGGATTCAATGTGGTTTGCTTAAGTTTTTTTAACCACAGATGTACAAAGATAAACACGGATGATTATTATCTGTATGCATCCTTTTTATCTCCCGAAAATCGGGACAAGTTGTGGTTAAAATATTTACATGAATTATATGATCTGTAAGTTGTGTCCGCTTAATAACAGGATGATAATGATTAAACCAGCAGCAATTCTGTACCAACCAAAGACTTTGAAACCATGTTTGTTCAGGTATCCGATAAAACTTTTAATAGCCAATAGTGCTACCACAAAAGCAATAACGTTACCGATAATTAGAAGATTAGTTTGATCATGGGTAATGGTGTGCCCTTCTTTGTAAAAATCGTACAGTTTTTTCGCGGTTGCAGCAAACATAGTCGGTACCGCAAGGAAAAATGAAAACTCAGCGGCCACTTTTCTGCTTAATTTCTGACTCATCCCACCAACAATAGTTGCTCCCGAGCGCGATACACCTGGTAACATGGCGATACATTGAAAGAATCCAATTTTTAAAGCGGTTAAATAAGTTACCTTTTCTTCTTCCAATACCGTGGGTTTATTAAACCATTTATCAACAAATAAAAGGATGATCCCCCCAATTAGCAGAGAAATGCCTACTGCCATCGGACTTTCCAATAATTCGTCGATTTTTTTGCTTAATAACAGGCCAAATACAGCCGCAGGAATAAAGGCAACAAGCAATTTAATGTAGAAAGTTATTGATTTGAAGAATCTCTTAAAATAGAGTACAACCACCGAAAGTATTGCGCCCAACTGGATGACAATGGTGAAGAGTTTTACAAATGGTTCGGATGCGATGCCCATAAATGATGATGCAATAATCATGTGACCAGTGCTCGATACAGGTAAAAATTCAGTTAATCCTTCAACAATTGCAAGGACAATAGCTTCAAAAGCGTTCATATTTTTAGGAAAGGAAGGAAATAAATAAAACGCTCAATCAATTAATTAAGCGTTTTAATATAATCCTAATAGGATAAATTTATTTTTTTAAGATTGCATAAATACCAAAAGCAAAACCTGCCAATACCACTATCGGAGCCAATAAAGTTCTTCTGAAGTCGTAAATGTCACCAGTAGTGCCCATCATCAAGATAAAACCAACCGCTACAATTGCTATGCTGATTAACAATAACTGATAGTTTTTTTTGGTAAAAACCAATTCGCTTTTAACGTCCTTTACAACCGGACTTGTTTTTTTTTCTGCCATTATCTATAAAGATGATAAGATTTTAAACGTAAATATCTGCTTACTGCAAACCATGTACTAATGCCTGTTATAAAAATACCCACAATTAAAAGGCCTGTAAATACGAAGCCAAATTCCTGGTAGTTATTTAAAATAATAATCTCAGGTACCTCTTTGCGGGCATAAATTAAAGTTGCCAATAAAATAATGATGGCAATAAATGCCGCAATCAGGCCGTGCAAAGCAGCATACAATAAGAAAGGACGTCGAATAAAATTTTTCGTTGCACCAACCAGCTGCATACTTTTAATTAAAAAGCGCTGTGAATAGATTGCTAGTCTTATCGTGTTGTTAATCAGTGCAATAGAAATGATTAATAGCAACGCTGCGAATGCTAAAATAATTAAACCAATAGTATTGATATTTTTGTTTACCATATCAATTAAAGAACTTTGGTAAACCACTTCTTTAACTACAGGATTCTTAGAAATACTTGTTTTTAAGGCATCTATACTTTTATTGTTTGCATATTCTGCTTTTAAATACACATCAAAGGTAGATGTTAGTGGGTTGTAGCCTAGGAAGTTAACGAAGTCTTCACCTAAATCCTGTGTTAAATTTCTGGCTGCAAGTTCTTTATTTACATATTGAGTTTGCTTTACCGCCGGGTTCGCATTTAACTCTTTTTGGAAAGCCAAAACATCCGCTTCTTTTGCACCTTCATCAACAATAATGTTCAAAACGATGTTTTCTTTAACGTAGTTAGACAGGTTTTTGGCATGTACAAGTACTAAACCAAGTAGCCCCAGCATCAATAAAACCAATGCAATACTGATTATAGTAGAGATATAAACGGTTTTGGTTTTCTTAGATGCATCACTCACTTCGAATTCTTCCATGTATTTCATTTTTGTTTCTGCGAAAATATAAATTATACCTGATAAACACCAATTAATGATTGTTAAATGAATACTAACGTATGCGATTAGCTTTTAGTTTGAAGATTAAATTCCATGGCAAATCTGATTCTTTTTCGAATGCCGGTACGAAATTTGCTAAAACGGCGTTAATTATGGATATCTTAAAACTAAATTTAACTATGAAAAGACAAATTACAATTCTAAGTTTATTAATGCTTCTTACCTCAACCATTATTTCATGCAAAAAAGATACTACTTCTTTAAAAGCTCAAATGATGGGCCGTTGGACTTTAAATAGGATTGTGACCACAGGTTATACTGACCAAAAACTTAATGGAGACGTTAATTATGGCAAAACCACTGATTATATTGATTATAAATCAAATAATGATGACCAGGTGGAGATAAGTTTATCTGGAAACAGGGCAATTGGTGAGTATGTGATCATTTATTCTGATCAGTTTAGTATGAGTATTAATGATGGTCTTAATTATTGTAAAATAAACAGTCTTACTGCAAACAAATTAGAGTTTACTGCTAAAATTGATAAAACAAACATTACTAAAGTATATTATTTATCAAGATAAAATCTTAATCCCCCGATTATTTGCTTTGCCATTGGTTTTTAGATCAATGGCATATTTTTTTTGCGAAGGTATATTATAGCCATGGTGTCGGTTGTTACCAATTGACACTGAATCGCATAAGCTTCATTTTATTTTCGTGGTGTCAGTTGTTACCAACTGACACTAAAAACACATATTCTAGATATTTCATTATTTTAAGTAACCGATAGTCAGATCGTAACATCTGACTACACAAAAGGTGCCGGGGTTTTACTCTTAACTTCTTCTTATTCTGCATTTCTGCTGGCAAAATAATATCATGAATCTCCTTTTTTAAGCCCCTTAATTTCCGTATTTTCGCCCCTTTAAAAAATTAAAACTTGCAATGGATTACCAATTCAAAGAAATAGAACAGAAGTGGCAGAAATTCTGGGCAGATCATCAAACATTTAAGGCCGAAAGCAATTCTGAAAAACCAAAATACTATGTGTTAGATATGTTTCCTTATCCATCAGGAGCAGGCTTACACGTTGGTCACCCACTGGGTTACATTGCATCAGATATTTTTTCGAGATACAAACGCCTTAAAGGTTTTAACGTATTGCACCCGATGGGATACGATTCTTTCGGATTACCAGCGGAGCAATATGCGATACAGACCGGACAACATCCGGCCATTACTACTGAAGCAAACATTGCAACTTACCGCCGACAGTTGGAACAGATCGGTTTTTCTTTTGATTGGAGCAGGGAAGTACGTACCAGCGAGCCGTCTTATTACAAATGGACGCAGTGGATTTTTATGCAGTTGTTCAACTCGTGGTATAATATTGAGAACGACAGGGCAGAAGATATTACCACCTTGATTGAAAAATTCAACGCATCGGGTACTGCTGATGTAAAATCGGTTTGTGACGAAGATACAAAAGAATTTCTGCCAAGCGACTGGGCAACTTTTACTGATGAAGAGAAACAGATCGAATTGTTAAAATACCGTTTAACTTATCTTCGCGAAAGTACTGTAAACTGGTGTGCAGCTTTAGGTACCGTTTTAGCAAATGATGAAGTAAAAGACGGTTTTTCAGAGCGTGGCGGTTTCCCGGTTGAGCAAAAGAAAATGATGCAGTGGAGTATGCGGATTACTGCTTATTCAGACCGGCTTTTGCAAGGTTTAGATACGATTGACTGGCCAGAGCCAATTAAAGAAATGCAGCGCAACTGGATAGGCAAAAGTGTGGGAGCATCTGTTAAATTTCAGGTAGAAGGAAAAGATAAACAGATTGAAGTGTTTACCACGCGCGTAGATACCATTTTTGGCGTTTCGTACCTGGTTTTGGCTCCGGAACACGAATGGGTTGCAGAATTGACGACTCCCGAACAGAAAGAGGACATTGCAAATTATATCGCTTTAACGAAAAAGAAATCGGAATTAGACCGTATGGCTGATACCAAAACCGTATCCGGTGCTTTCACAGGTACTTATGTCATAAATCCGGTAAGTGGTGAGCGCGTTCAATTATGGATTGCTGATTACGTATTGGCTGGTTATGGAACAGGTGCGGTAATGGGTGTGCCAAGTGGCGATCAACGCGATTGGTTATTTGCTAAACACTTTAATTTACCGATTATCCAGATTTTGGACGGGCAAAAAGATATTGATGTGCAGGCAGATCCGACCAAAGAAGGGAAATATATCAACTCTGGTTTTATTAACGGGTTGACTTATAAAGAAGCTGTAGCATTCTTGAATAACTGGTTAGAAGTTGAAAAAGTTGGAAAAGCCAAAGTGAATTTCCGTCAACGCGATGCGATTTTCGGTCGACAGCGTTATTGGGGTGAACCGATTCCGGTTTACTTTAAAGATGGGTTACCATATTTGGTAAATGAAGAAGAATTGCCTTTGTTGCTTCCGGAAATTGATAAATATTTACCGACTGAAACAGGTGAGCCACCATTGGCCAGGGCTGAAGACTGGGTACCTAAAGATGGCGGACATTACGAATTAAGCACCATGCCGGGTTGGGCAGGAAGCAGCTGGTACTGGTACCGGTATATGGATGCCAATAATGACGCAGAATTTGCTTCGAAAGAAGCAGTTGAGTATTGGAAGGCTGTCGATTTGTATATCGGTGGTTCTGAACATGCAACTGGTCACTTATTGTACAGCCGTTTCTGGAATAAATTTTTGAAAGATTTAGGTTATACCAAGGAAGAAGAGCCTTTTAAAAAACTGATTAACCAGGGGATGATTCAGGGTAGGAGTAATTTTGTTTATCGTATTAACGACGAGAACGGAAAACCTACCAATACTTATGTTTCTGCCGGTTTAAGAAAAGAATATAAAACTTCAGCTTTACATGTTGATGTAAACATTGTTGAAAACGATACGTTAGATCTGACGAAATTTAAAGCCTGGAGAGAGGAATATGCCAATGCAGAATTTATTCTTGAGGGTGGAAAATACATTTGTGGTGTTGAGGTTGAAAAAATGTCGAAATCAAAATTCAATGTGGTTAATCCTGATGATTTGATTGAACGTTACGGAGCCGATACTTTGCGCATGTACGAAATGTTCTTAGGTCCGTTAGAGCAAAGTAAACCCTGGAATACCAATGGCATTGAAGGGGTATTTAAGTTCTTGCGTAAATTCTGGCGTTTGTTCCACAACGAAGACTGGACTTTCCATGTAAATGATAATGTACCTACCAAAGCGGAGCTGAAATCGCTGCATAAAATCATTAAAAAAGTACAGGATGATATCGAACGTTTTTCTTTCAATACTTCTGTATCGAGTTTCATGATTGCGGTAAATGAATTAACGGATCTTAAATGTAAAAACCGTCAGATTTTGGAAGATATGGTGATTATTCTTTCGCCTTATGCGCCACATATCTGTGAAGAACTTTGGGTATTGTTAGGTAACGAGGCTGGAACTTTATCCTATACTGCTTTCCCAACATTTAAGCCTGAGTATCTGGTAGAAGATGAGTTTGCTTACCCGGTTTCCATCAACGGTAAAATGAAAATGAACCTGAATTTGAGCTTAACTTTAGCCCAACCAGAAGTAGAAAGTATTTTATTGGCTGATGAGCAATTCCTGAAATTCTTAGATGGGAAACCAACCAAAAAGATCATTTTCGTTAAAGGAAAGATTATTAACGTGGTGGTTTAGAGAGGTAGAAGGCGGAAGGTAATAGGGTGGAGGGTTTTCCTTGCGCTTGCCTAAGCTAGAAATATAAAAAGTTCCGTCATTCCCGCGCAGGCGGGAATCTTAAAGCTATCGGATTGCGATTCCCAATCAAGTTGGGAATTACGCGGCGTTTTAATTCATTGATTATCAGATTAGACTAAAGCGATAAAAAACAAAACCCGGACTACGTTTCGTAATCCGGGTTTTTTATTTCTTTGGGACAGGTCCCAATAGAAAGGTCGTCATCTCGACTGAAACGCAGTGAAATGGAGAGATCTCCTTAGCAGATTTAGCTTCGCTGAGCACTTCGTGGTTCTCGGCTGTGCTCGAAATGACGATTGCACTGATATTAATTTGTAAATAATATACCTATTCAGCTATGTATCGTTCAGGATTTTGTTGCTAAATATAAATTAAACCTTCAGCCTTCCACCTCAAAAGCCTATCTATCTCCTCTTTTTCTGTTTCCACCAAATCTCCTGTTGTTGCTGGCATTACGTGGCTTACCACTCATATTGCCATCACCACTTTTTTTAGCACCGCCGCCGCCTTTAGATTGGGCTTGTGGTTTGCGTTTAACCTGATTTTTGGCTAACATACTTTCCCAGCTTAACGGGTAAGGGTGGTCGTCAACTACTGGCAACGTAATTTTGATCAGTTTCTGGATATCCAATAAGTATTCGTTTTCCTCTGCATCACAGAAAGAAATCGCAATACCGTTTGCACCAGCACGACCGGTACGGCCAATTCTGTGAACGTAAGATTCAGGAATGTTTGGTAACTCAAAATTGAAAACATGTGATAACTGATCAATATCAATACCACGTGCAGCAATATCAGTCGCTACCAAAACACGGATTTTTCTATCTTTAAAATCAGTTAATGCCCTTTGACGGGCATTTTGCGATTTATTACCGTGGATAGCAGCAGCTTTAATACCAGCATGAGCCAAATCCTTAACAATACGGTCTGCACCATGTTTGGTACGGGTAAAAACCAAAGCAGTTTCGATCTTTTTATCTTCAAGAAGATGGATCAATAATTTCTTTTTATCAGGTTTGTCTACAAAATACACCGACTGAACAATTGTTTCGGCAGTAGAAGAAATAGGGGTGACCTCTACTTTTGTCGGACTAGATAAAATCGTATTCGCCAACTTCTGGATTTCATCTGGCATGGTTGCCGAGAAAAATAAAGTCTGACGTTTAGCTGGTAATTTAGCTACTACTTTTTTCACATCGTGAATAAAGCCCATATCGAGCATCCGATCAGCCTCATCCAGTACGAAAAGTTCAATGGTATTTAAGCTAATGAATCCCTGGTTCATTAAGTCTAATAAACGGCCAGGTGTTGCCACTAAAATATCAACGCCTTTTCTTAGGGCTTCGACCTGCGAGTGTTGGTTTACACCCCCAAAAATTACCAGATGACGTAAGTTTAAGTGGCGGCCATAAGCTTTAAAGCTTTCTTCAATCTGAATGGCAAGCTCGCGTGTAGGCGTTAAAACTAAAGCCTTTATGTTTTTAGTTGCTTTGGTGTTGATGTGTTTTTCGTGCAATAACTGCAACATCGGAATAGCAAAGGCAGCAGTTTTTCCGGTACCTGTTTGTGCGCAACCTAATAAATCTTTGCCTTTTAATATTGTTGGAATGGATTGCTCCTGTATTGGTGTTGGTTGTGTATAACCTTCGGTCTCAAGGGCCTTTAAAATGGGCTCAATGAGGTTTAATTCTTTGAATAACATGTATTTTCTGTGTAATATTTATCGAAGAAGCTAGAACAATCATTTGTTGAAGGACTAACTTGCGGAGAGAATATGCCATTCAGAATGGCAAGCCCTTATTCCTGCTTCAGGTGCAAAGATACAAAAAATGTATAAAGAATGTGTTTTTTGATAAATGTAAATCTCAATCATTATGTTGATTACGCGTGTAAGCCTATTATATTACATCATAATCTTTTTAGTTAGTATTTTGTATATATATAATTTGTAGTATAATTATTTTTTATATGTATATTTATTTTAAATAAGTGTATGTTTTACACTAGTTTATATTTATTTGTAAAATACCACTATGTAAATCATAAATAAAGCAACTAACAATCTTACCTAACCAACCTACTTATGAGAAAAAAACTACTCCCTAATAGAAGAAATCACTTCTTCCTGCATCCTCCGTCTTTTAGCGGTGGTAAATCCTTTAAAGCAAGTTAATTAATACACCATCTTAATAGAGACAATAAACTGATGTTGTCTGTTTATCAGATATCAGAAGTATGAGTACGCATTATTAACCTAATCATTATAAACCTATGAAACAAAATCTATTTTGTATCAAGAGGAGTTTTCTTCTCTTGTGTTTGGGGATGCTATTTGCCCTTGGTGCAATGGCCCAATCAAAAATTACTGGTAAAGTTGTTGCCAGTGATGACAAATTACCTGTTATTGGAGCCACAATTAAAATTAAGAATGCCGCCGGAGGTACCACTACTGATGCCAACGGAACGTTCTCTTTGAATGTAAAGCCTACTGATATTTTGGTGATTTCTTTTGTTGGCTACGGGAATAAAGAAGTGGCAGTGGGTAAACAGACCAATATCACTATTATTTTACAGGCTGAGAATAACAATTTAACAGATGTGATTGTAACCGGTTATTCTTCTCAGCGGAAAAAGGATTTAACCGGTGCCGTTGCTGTGGTTAACATGGAACTATTAAAAGCGCAACCGGCTGCAAGTGCGGTAGAGGCCCTGCAAGGTAAAGCAACGGGTGTGCAGATTATAAACGACGGTGCGCCAGGCTCAACACCACAGATCAGAATCAGGGGAATCAGTACCATTAATAACAACGAACCACTTTATGTTATTGATGGCGTTCCTTTTGAAGGTAAATTATCATGGCTTAACCAAAATGATATCGAAAGCCTGCAAGTATTGAAAGATGCGTCTTCGGCATCTATTTATGGCTCAAGGGCAAATAATGGTGTGGTAATCATCACCACTAAAAAAGGGATAGTTGGTGCACCCAAAATCACGCTCGACTCTTATTATGGTACACAGGTTCCCAGAAAAAACAGTTTTCCTGAAATGATGAATCCCCAGCAATATGCACAGTATATATTTGACGGTTATGCCAATGCGGGGCTACCAGTTGCAGCAGGAAAAAATTATGGTTCTGGTTCAACTCCTGTATTGCCGGAATATTTGGTGGCCGGTTTAAGCCTTGGTCAGGATGTTACTGCTGCTGATGCAGACCCTTCTAAATACAACTATAGCCGTGATCCTGATCTTTTTTATCAGATTACAAAAGCAAATAAAGCGGGTACCAACTGGTTTGATGAAATTACTGAAGTCGCGCCTGTTCAAAATTATCAGCTTAGCGCTACAGGAGGTGGAGAAAATGCAACTTATACTTTCTCTGGTGGTTATCTGGATCAGAAAGGAACCATAAAATACACCGGATTTAAGCGGTTCAATTTTAGATCGAACACCAATATTTCAGCATTTAATAAAAGGGTTCGCTTTGGTGAGAATGCACAATACAGCTATTCAGAAGGCTTTGGTTTGGGTGTAAACCCGAATGTTTCTGGTGATTATCAGGATCAGGGAAGTGCACTGGGCTGGGCATACCGGATCCCTACCATTATTCCGGTTTACGACATTGCCGGAAATTTTGCCGGTAGCCGCGGAAGCCAGCTGGGAAATGCTGAAAATCCTGTTGCTTTTCTGTATCGCGCAAAAGACAATAAAAATAAAAGTAATTTCTTTTTCGGAAACGTTTACGCGGAGGGCGATATTATTCCTGGATTGGTATTAAAAACCAATTTCGGTTTGCGTTATGAAAACTTTAATGGTTTATCTATGCGTTATCCAAACCTGGAATTTTCTGAAGGTAACAATTCGAATAACCTGAACGAATATCAGGGGTATAATACCGAATGGACCTGGACCAACACTTTAAATTACAGTAAAGTATTTAATGAAAAGCATAGGGTAAATGTATTGGTGGGTACTGAAGCCATCAGATCACGATCAAGACAGCTAAATGCCGGAAGAAATGGCTACTTCATTTTAGGCAGTCAGGATTATTACTACCTCAATACAGGTTCATCTAATATCAGCAATTCGAGTTACGGATCAATTGGCTCCCTTTTCTCGCTATTTGCCAAAGCAGATTATTCTTATCATGACCGTTATCTGGCTAGTGTTACGATTCGCCGTGACGGTTCTTCTAACTTCGGCCCTGCAAACAAGTACGGTTATTATCCGGCAGCGAGTGCAGCATGGAGGTTATCGGAAGAAGAATTTATGAAAGATGTTAAATGGATCAGCGATTTAAAATTGAGGGTTGGATATGGCCAAACCGGTAACCAGCGAATACCTCCATATCAATACATCAACAGATACCAGAGTTCTATTGTTAACTCAGCCTATGCTGTTGGCGGAGGCAATGGCCTTACTACCGGTGTGTGGCAAAATGCTTATCAAAATCCGGATGTAAAATGGGAATCGTTAAAAGCCTTAAATGTTGGTCTTGATTTTACGCTAATTGGCGGTGCCATTGACGGATCATTAGACTGGTACAACAAAAAAACTTCCGATATGCTTTATAATTTGCCATTACCATCGAGCGTAGTTGGTTTAGGTAGTTCGCCTTATGTTAATATCGGTGATATGAGCAATAAAGGGGTCGAATTTAATGTTGCTTATCACTACGGAAGAAGCGCAGATAACCCTTTTAAATTTGACATTGGTTTAAATCTCTCCAAAAACGACAATAAAATTGTGAGGTTAGCGCCTGGTATTTTTAATCAGATTTATGGCAATTACAGAAGCTTACAGACCAGTGTTTTGCAGGAAGGTGAGCCTTTCGGATCTTTCTTTGGATACAAAACAGCCGGAATCTATCAAAGTACAGCAGACATTCAAAATAATCCTTCGTACGCAGGCGCAAGGGTTGGCGGTTTGCGTTACCAGGATATCAATGGCGATGGTATAATCGATCCTAAAGACCGTACCATTATCGGCAATCCGAATCCAGATTTTACCTATGGTGTAAATTTAAATGCATCTTACAAAAACTTCGATATTTCCGCTTTCTTATACGGTGTTCAAGGCAATGATTTGTTTGAGGCGACCCGTTATTTTACTGATTTTCCATCTTTTGCCGGTGCTAAAAGTACAAGATTGTTAAACGCCTGGAGTTCGAGTAATTCTTCAAGCCTTACCCCATCTGCTTACGTGGGTGCATCAGATGTTGAACTGGCTTCTTCAAGTTATTATGTTCAGGATGGTAGTTTTTTAAGGTTGAAGAATATACAGATCGGTTATTCAATTCCAACAGCTAAAGCATTCGGACCAAAATCGGGTATTACCAGAATCAGAGTTTATGTAAGTGCTACTAACCTTTTCACCATTACCAATTACACAGGTCTGGATCCGGAGGTGAGTCAAACCAGAGATGCTGCTTCTTCTGTAGGAAGTTCGGGCCCTCCTGCCGATACTTTTTCGGCACTTGGGGTTGATAAAGGCGTTTATCCTTCGCCACGTCAGTTTTTAATCGGTATTAATGTTGGATTTTAATTAAAAGATATCAAAATGAAACATATAAAATATATTCTTCTTTCCTTATTGATTTGCAGTACGTTTTCCTGCAAAAAGGAGTTTTTAACGCTTCAGCCTCAAGGCGAATTAACAGAAGCCCAGCTTACTACGCAAGATGGGGTAGAAGGTTTGCTGGTAGGGGCCTATGGGTTACTCAATGGCAATGTAAACGGAACTTATGGCAATTATGGCGCAGCGCCAAGCCAATGGTTGTTTGGCGAGGTGGCTTCTGATAATGCACACAAAGGGAGTGAGATTGGCGATCAGCCACCAATGAATGCCATTGAGCAACATGCGCCAACCAGTACAAATGATAATTTATCGAATATTTGGGACAGGTGTTTTGAAGGGATCCAACGTTGTAACAATACCCTTAAAATTCTGGCCAACCTCCAGGCCGGACAAGGTACCGCAAAATTTAGCGATGCCCGCGCAAAGGAAATTCAGGGGGAAACCAGATTACTTCGGGCGCACTATTATTTCTTTTTGGTACGGATATTTAAAGTTGTGCCATACATTACAGAAGCCACAAGCGGTACATTTGTTCCGAATGATAAAGATATTTATCCAAATATTGTAGATGATCTTCAGTTTGCTGTTGCCAATTTAAGCACAACTAAACCAAAAAATCAAAAGGGCAGGGTAGATAAATATGCTGCTCAGGCTTATCTTGGAAAGGTATTTTTATATCAAAAAAAATATCCTGAAGCCTACGATTTGTTGAATGCTGTAATTTTGGCAAAACCATCTCTGATTGATATGCCCTATTCCGATAACTTTGATATCACTAAAGAAGACGGACCAGAAACCATTATGTCTGTACAGCATTCTGTTGGAACAGATGGTACTGGCGGAGATAATGGCAATGTAGGCGATATACTTAACTTTCCTTATGGAAATGCACCTATTAACTGCTGCGGTTTTTTTCAGCCAACTATAGATTTAGCCAATTCATTTAAAGTAAGTGCTGTAGGGTTACCGCTATTGGATGGCAGCTACCGTACTAATCCATATAAATCTGATTATGGGTTAACCGAAGCAGATAAAATAAATTATGCTGTAGACAAGACCTTACCTTTAGATCCAAGAATTGAATCGACAATAGGAAGACGCGGTGTTCCATATCGGGATTGGGGTATAATGCCTGGCGATACCTGGATTCGTGATGCCAGTAATGGCGGTCCTTTTCTGGCTGTTAAGAATACCATTGATGTTGCTCAGATTTCGAGCGGAACTGCACCAGGTACCACCAATGTAACCGGATTAAATGTGAATCTGATCCGTTTAGGCGATGTTTATCTGATGGCGGCAGAATGTGCGGTAGAAAAAGGCGATTTAGCCAGGGCCTTAACGTTGGTAAACGCAGTGAGGGCCAGGGCAGCCAAAATAACGCCCAGAGATATAAACGGTGTGCCGGCTGCGGCTTACAAAGTTAGTGAGTATGTATCGTTCCCAAATGATACTTATGCCAGAAATGCGGTACATTTTGAACGCAGATTGGAATTGGCAATGGAAGGCCACCGGTTTTTCGATCTTGTGCGTTGGGGCATAGCCAAACAAACCCTTGAGAGCTATTTTGCTTTTGAAGGCGGATACTTTAATTACTTAAAAGGCATCACCATCGAAGCCAGGGACGATTATTTTCCTTTACCTCAGGATCAGATTGATAGAAGTAAAGGCACACTCAAACAGAGTCCGGGATATTAGGATACTGATATAAATAAAATACATGGGTGGAGTAATGGTATTAAATACTGGTATGCCCATTCATGTATTTTTACTTAATTAATCTTTAATTCAGGCTAAAATCAAAAGTCATTTTTCGTGGCTGCTGTTGTTGCATTTCTTGACTTAGCTTATCTGCCATAAGATTAAATTCTATGTTGTTGATCACTTCATTGTTGGCTAACCACACCAGGTTCTGGTAGTTTTCTTCAAGGGTACAACTGAAATTTATTTGCCCATATTTATTAAGTAAAAATGTATTCCTTGTTACTTTTAGCACCTCAATAAAAGCGTTAACTTCTGCTTTGGATGGTTTGTTCTGTAAAAATTCAATAGCTTCTACATTGCCATATTTCACTAAATAAAAGGTCCGTTTATAAGTGAGTAAAAACAAAATAAAGAGTATCAGCGATATTCCAAAATAGAACAAGTATACTGAGCTATCAACGCCTTCTCCAGTATGTCTTAACAAGTATAATAATACGGAAACCAAGCCCAGTAATGTTGATGAAAATAGCAGTCCATAAATGCCCTTGTTATCTTTATAAATTCTTGTGCCAACATTTTCGTATGCTAATAGGTACTCTCCCGAACGGAGCAGGCTCTTATGTTTTACCTGAAGTCCTTTTTCGGTAATTAAAAATGATTTATACCTTAACCTTAAGTCTTTTTGTATAATTGATTCATTCATATTTATTAGATTGCATCGACTCCCAACTCAAAACGCTTAACGCCAAACTATTTCTCCTCCTTAAATCTGCTGAAAACCAAAAGCGCGATTAAACACAGCCCGAAACCTACCACGCCATTTAACCTTAATCCATAATCATTGCCCGGATCTTTGCCGTAAATGGTAAGCATGGCGAAAATGGCAATACCCAGGGTTTGTCCGAGTTTTACAAAAAGGTATTTGACAGCAAAAAACATTCCTTCGTGGTTTTCACCTGTTTCTAAAGTATCTCTTTGGGCGATATCAGCCAGAATAGCCGTAGGTAAAATGCCTAGAGCAGCTAATGGAAACGATGCCGATAATACCAAAATATAAATCTGTGTATGCGGGCCAAAGGGTAATTTGCCTAAAAAGAAAATGGTGACAAAGATTAAGCACAACACGCCAAAGGCAAGCAATACAAAAGGTTTTTTGCCTATTTTAGCCGAACCAAAATTAACCAGCGGATAAAATAACAAAGAAGCCAAAACCATGGCGCCCATAAATTTCCCGCCTTCCGATTCCGGCAGGCCCAATAAAACGGTACAGAAAAATAATAAACCGCTCGAAATAATGCTCAATGCCGTGTAAAAAGCAAAATCAGATATCAGGTAATATTTAAAATTGCTGTTTTTAAAGGTGCTCTTAATTGCTGGCCATAAAGGCACATGAGTAGGTTTCGCAACCGAGAATTCCTTTTCGTTGATGAAGAAAATAGGCAATAACATCACCAGTCCGGATAAGATACACAAACCCCAAATTGCGATCTGGATGGCTTCGCTGCGGTTGGCTACATGAAAATGAGTCTCAACCAGATCGGCAAAGTTGTTGGTGCAAGCCGATAAAATGATTCCGATTACAAAACCAACCTGCTGATAACTGGAAAGCTTAACTTTTTGTCTTGGTGTGTTGGTTACTTCTGCCAACAGCGCGTTATAAGGAATAATATAGGTAGTAACCGATACAAAAAATAAACAAAGTGTGACGGTTAGCCACCAGGCATTGTGCAGGCTCTCCGTTTTTTGGATGGGGTAGAAAACCAGTCCGCAGAAAAGCATGGCCGGAATAATGGCCCATTTCATAAAAGGCATCCTGCGACCGTTTTTATTGGTACTCGCATCGCTCTTTGAGGCTATGAAAGGATCGTAAATGGCATCTACCAGCCTGCCTGATGCAGCAATAATAGAAAGGATATTAAACGCACCCAACAAAACAAGCTGTGGCACCAAAGGTGGTAAGCCAGCATTACTTGGGGGCAGATAGAAATAGGGAAGCATTACGATGATGATGTTTGTCATCGTGCTCCAACCAATCATACCGGCAGCGTAAGCAATTTCTTGTTTTAAGGAGAGTGTTTTGTTCATTAATTATTTAAAATTATTTTATGTTTAGCAGATTTATTTACTACGGTTTGCCTTAAATCATAAACCCGACAGCAGCGGAAATACTTTTTGTAGCTCCTTCGACAGGCTCAGGATGACAACAACAAAAAGATTGTAGCGTATGGCGGGACTATCGAAACCGACCAGCACTGCAATTGCTTTTCAAATTAAAACTATTTTTTATTAAACCACCTGCTTACAAAATAAATCGCCAGAAAGCCTGCAAAAATATATAATCCGTTCAGCGCCGCATTCGGATCATCGGCATAAATGCTAAAGGCCACGAAAGTATAAGCCGCAATAAATATAATAGGCAATATAGGATATAAAGGAACAGTATAGATAGTTTTTTTATCAAGATTTGCTGTTCTTTTTCGAAGGATGAAAATTGTGGCAGCCGAACTGGCCATACTGATGCTCTCTAAGAAAATGGTATAGTTTAAAATCTTATCGAAGGTTTTGGCATAGAAAATAATCACCACTGCAATCAAGGTGAAAACCGTTAAGCTAATCGTAATTACCTCGGTTTTTCTGTTCATCCTGCTGAATATTTTTGGCAGTGCACCTTCTTCGCCCATGGCAAACATCGCCCTGGGGTTGCTTAACAGATTTACATTTACATAACCCATTACAGAGAAAAATATAATTACCGAAAGTGCGTTAAATCCTGCCGGGCCAAAGATTTTTGAGGCCAATATCGCGGCTATACTTTCTGCCGATTTTAATGCTTCGAAACCGATTACCTTTACATACACATAGTTGATGGCCAGGTAGAGCATTACAATAATGGTTAAGCCAATAATGATAGCACGTGGGATCACTTTTTTGGCTTCTTTCACTTCGCCACCAAAGTTGATGGTTTGTGCATAACCTGCATAAGAAAAAGAAACGGCAATTAAGCATAGGCCTAAAGCTTTTCCATAATCAGACCAGGTTGGCAAAGCGCCAGCTGCTGTTTTAAAAATTGGTGTAACTGTTTGCGTTTGTCCGCCAAAAAATACTGCGCAAATCAGCATTAAAATCATTCCGATTTTAACTACCGTTAATACATTTTGCGTTTTAGAACTTGCTTTCAAACCGAAAAGGTTAATGAAATAGAATGTTAAGATCGTAATAATGGCAATGGCTACCCGATAAGTTTCTGTTTGCTTGTCAACCGGTAAAATAATTTTACTCAGGTATTCTGCCCCAATAATTGAGATTGCTGCTACAGAAGCTGCGCTCGAAATAATCACGATACAATTAATGGCAAATGCAATGGATGGGTGATAAGCGGAAGAAAATATTTTATAATACCCGCCCGTTACCGGAAAACGAGAGCCAATTTCTGCATAAGTTAATGCACCGCAAAAGGCTACAAAACCACCGATAAACCAGGCCAGGTAAAACAGTTCGGGAATCTGGGCCTTAGCTGCTACGTTTACAGGTGTGCGGAAAACGCCCATCCCAATAACCAAACTCACCACAATCATAGATAAATCGAAGAGCGAAAGCTGTTTCTTTTGTTGCATTAAATAGAATTTTGAATATGGGATGAAGATAGGGAAATTATGGAAGATGTAAGAGGGAAGAGGGAAGAGGGGGATTGACTTATGGTCTTTTGGTTCATGATTGATAGCTTAAGGGGTTATCAATAATTGCCTATAAAAACCATGAACCATCAGCCGCTAGGCTATTGACTATTAGCCATGAACTGAACTATTAACCATAAAACCATGAAGTATCTGCAATCGCCCTGCTATCTGGCCATCGTCCATCTTACCTAATACCTCTTCCATCTTTTTGTGGAAATTTTATTTTGCGAGCCTCACAGAATAAATCTATTATTGTATAATAATTCTGAAGAGCGTATTTAAAAATATTTTTATTTCAATCATCAGGGTTATTTCTACAAATTCTTCATCGCTTTGCAGGCCTATAAATGCAAAGTTTTTCACTGAAGAACAGATAAATACAGTATGGCAGAAGTAATTTATAACGACGACAGTATTCGTTCACTAGATTGGAAAGAGCACATCAGGCTTCGTCCGGGAATGTACATTGGTAAACTTGGCGATGGTTCTGCACAGGATGATGGTATTTACGTTTTGTTAAAGGAGATTGTAGATAACTCTATTGATGAGTTTGTAATGGGAACGGGGAAGACCATCGAAATTACACTATCTGAACAAAAGGTGAATGTGCGCGATTATGGTCGCGGTATTCCATTGGGCAAAGTAATCGATTGTGTAAGCAAAATCAATACGGGTGGTAAATACGATAGCAACGCCTTTCAAAAATCTGTTGGTTTAAACGGGGTAGGTACCAAAGCCGTTAATGCACTATCTACCAGTTTTACCGTACAATCTTACCGTGATGGAAAAACGAAAAAGGTAGAATTTTCTAAAGGCGAAATTGTAAACGAGCAACCTGTTATCGATACCACTCAGCGCAATGGTACCGCAATTACTTTTTATCCTGACGAAACCATTTTCAGGAACTACCATTACATTCCTGATTTTGTAGAGAGCATGGTGTGGAACTATGTTTTCTTGAACACGGGTTTAACCGTAAATTTTAACAACCAGAAATATTTTTCAGAGCGAGGCCTGTACGACCTGCTCTCTAAATTTAATAAGCCAGAAGAAATCCGTTACCCGATTATTCACATGATTGGACCGGATATTGAAATTGCCATGACCCACGGTCAGCAATATGGCGAAGACTACCACTCATTTGTAAACGGACAACACACTACGCAGGGTGGTACACACCAGGCGGCCTTTAGAGCTGCAGTAGTGAAAACGGTTAGAGAGTTTTTCAAAAAAGAGTTTGATGCGGCCGACGTACGTTCGTCCATTATAGCGGCAATTTCTGTACGTGTGCAGGAGCCTGTTTTCGAATCACAGACCAAAACAAAACTGGGTTCGCAGAATATGGGACCGGAAGGACCATCGGTAGCTACTTTTATTAACGATTTTGTTAAAAAAGAGCTTGACGATTATCTGCATAAGAACCCAGATGTTGCCGATGCCTTGCTGAAAAGAATTATGCAATCTGAGCGTGAGCGTAAAGATATTGCAGGCATCAAGAAACTGGCGAATGACAGGGCAAAAAAGGCGTCCTTACACAATAAAAAACTGCGCGACTGTAAAGTGCATTTTAATACTACGCACGAGAAACGATATGAAACTACCTTGTTTATTACCGAAGGAGATTCGGCATCGGGTTCGATCACAAAATCGCGCGATGTAGATTGTCAGGCCGTATTTAGTTTAAAGGGTAAGCCGCTTAACTGTTATGAGCTTACCAAAAAAGTAGTTTACGAAAATGAAGAATTTAACCTTTTACAGCACGCTTTAAATATCGAGGATGGTTTAGAAGGATTGCATTATAATAATATTGTGATTGCAACAGATGCTGATGTAGACGGTATGCATATCCGTTTGTTAATGATGACTTTCTTCCTTCAGTTTTTCCCTGATCTGGTAAAAGCTGGTCATGTTTATATTTTACAAACGCCGCTTTTCAGGGTTCGGAATAAAAAGGAAACCATTTATTGTTATAGTGACGAAGAGCGTAAAAATGCGATCGAAAAACTAGGCAATAAACCAGAAATAACGCGATTTAAAGGTTTAGGCGAAATTTCGCCCGATGAATTTGGATTATTTATTGGAAAAGATATCAGGTTAGACCCTGTGATTTTAAAAGATCAAACCATTAAGAGCCTGCTCGAATATTACATGGGTAAAAATACGCCAGACAGGCAACAGCACATTATCCGTAACCTGAGGGTAGAGAAAGACGAGGTGACTGAAGAACCTAAAGTGATTAGTGAAGAGGTAGCATAAATCCTTCGACTCTGTTACCATTGACGGACTCCAATGGAATGGTCGTCATCTCGACTGTAGCGCAGCGAAATGGAGAGATCTTTGTACCAAGTTATTGAAATCTAATTTGAAAGATTTTGCTTCGCAGAGCCTTCGGGTTCTCCACTGCGGTCGAAATGACGCCCCTTGTATATCTGTCATCAACCTCCGATGTATTTGAAAATTCTAACCTCTACCAATGACGGACTCCAATAGAATGGTCGTCATCTCGACTGTAGCACAGCGAAATGGAGAGATCTTTGTACCGAGTTATTGAAATCTAATTTAAAAGATTTTGCTTCGCAGAGCCTTCGGGTTCTCCACTGCGGTCGAATTGACGATACTTCGAGATCATTCACATGAAATTGCAATAGCACTATTCTCCAGCGTCTTTAAGAATTTGTAAAGTCAACCAATCAGAAATCCTGAAATTAGTTTGCTGTATTTTTGTGACATAGGGTTTAACAGCGGGAATAATGCCATTAAGTTTTGCGCTAAGTATCACGCCAATTGTACCTGTAATATTAAGCTCAAGCTTTTTAGCAAATCTCCTGGCTTTCGCATCATCTATAATAAGTAAATCTGCACGGATTTCTGTTGCAAGAGCCATTGCACTCGCTTCGCCAATATCTACAGTTTCAGCATAGTCATATAACAAGCCACGATTCAATACCGCTCTTACGTCAACCCAATCAGGTAGTCTTTTGCCGAATTCAGCAGCTATTTCGGGAGTTGTTATTACCTGCTTGTACAGGGAGTGGAGTAAATTTATACCATCTATTTTGTCCAGCGTAATGAAACAGCTAGCATCGGTAATGACAATTTTATCCTTTAAGAGCATTTCTGAATGTTTCAAGATCTTCAGTCGCACCTTCGTCGAGATAATGGACATTATACTTGATCAGGATTTCAGCAAAATCCCATTTTTTCATCTGGCACATTTCAGCGGCTTGTCTTAAGGTAAGCTTACCTGCTTCATATAGTTTGGCTGCAATAAGGCGCGTTGTCTCATCATGCTCTTTCTCAAGGGCATCAGGAACTTGTATGGTCATTGTAGTCATTATATAAAGATACAGATTATTAAAATTTAAAACAAAATGTACGCTGATAGGTTTACTACTCCAATTTTAAAAGTAAGGATTTATCTGCCGTGGTCGAAATGATGGTTTATATCAATCTGTTATTCAGTTATTTATATTCTAAAAAAAAGCATTTGGTAATGATGATCGTTTTTTGAAAAGATTCTGAAACAAGTTCAAGATGACGGCTATAATCTCAAATGGTAATTATTCCTTAGGGGCATTCACCGTATCCTCCGGATGTTGCGGTGGCAGTACATCTACCTTTTTCTCTACGATGGTAATTTTGGTGAACACTGCATATTTACTAGGAGAGATGCCGTTATCATATTTTTCGGCATAAGCCTGGGTAAATTCTGCCCCAAAATACAAGATAATAGATGTATAATAAATCCACAATAAAATAACAATGATAGAACTGGCGGCGCCAAAAGCAGAACCTGGATTACCTTTTTCGATATAAATCCCGATCAGGTATTTACCTAAACTGAAAAGAACAGCAGTAAATAATGCGCCAATTATTGCCGATTTCCAGCGGATGATCACATCTGGTAATACTTTAAAAATAACAGCAAATACAGCGGTAACTGCTGCCAGTGTGATGACGTTGTTCAGGATATAAATAATCAGCGCCATGGTATCATTTGCAACCGGAATAACTTCGTTTATATTGCTCCTTGAAAGCAGACTGGCCAATTTAGAACCCAAACCCACCACTACACTATTTACAACCAGCGATACCAGTAATAAAAAGCCCATCGAAACAATCAACGAAAATGATAATAATCTGTTGGTCAGCATTTTTATCCAACCCTTTTTGGGTACAGCCTTTACTTTCCAGATCATATTGATACTGTCCTGAATTTCTATGAAAATGGCCGTCGAACCTATAATCAGCACCACAATACCTACTATTAAACTAAAAGTAGACTGACCTGTTTTATTGGCATGTTCTACAAAACCCTGTATTTGGCCGGCAGCATCTTTACCAACCAGTTCGGTAACCTGTCCGAAAAATTTCCCTCTTGTTTCTTCATTTTTTTTATCGCCTAAAAATAAAGTTGCAGCCGACAGGAGGATAATGATTAGCGGCGTAAGTGAAAAAATGGTGTAATAGGCAAGTGAAGCACTTAATTTAGTGACCCTATCTTCAACAAAACCTTTTCCTGCAGCAATAAATAGGTGATAAAGCGCAATAAAGAAGTTTTTGATCCTGGTGATTACTTTCATCGAAAAATTAAAACGGATATCCTATTCCTATGTTAAAAATTAAATTTTGTCTGCGCCAATCTTTATTGCCAAAGGCAATATCATCAAATACCCATCTTTGTCCTTCGGGTAGGTATGGCTTGCGAACAGGGAATGCCACATCTAACCGCACTACAAAAATTGTAGCATCTACACGTAAACCTGCTCCGGTACCTACGGCCAGTTGGTCAAAAGCATTACTTAATTTAAAGCCAGACCCTAATCTCGCCGTCTCTGGTTTGCCAGGTTCTCCCAGATCTTCTTTCCTTAACCAGATATTACCTGCATCTACAAATAATGCACCATAAAGCACACTTACTATCTTAAACCGAAGTTCTGAATTGAGCATTAATTTAATATCACCACCCTGATCTGCAAAAAGCGCAGTGTCTGGTACCTTGTAAGTACCCGGACCTAACGTACGTGCCGGAAAGGCCCTGATATCGTTGCTACCCCCTGCAAAAAACTGCCTTACAAATGGTAATGAAGTACTATTGCCATAGGCATAACCATACCCCAGGTTTAAACGGTTTGCCCAGATCAGGTTACGATTGATTTTGTAAAAATCCCTAAGATCAGCCTCAGCCCTTATAAATTGAGTTAATGGCTTATTTAAGAAAGTTTTTTGTCCTTTATCATTAGTTGGGGTAAACAAACCCCAAACGTTGCCGCCCGTTTCCAAACCACCATAAAAATAAATATTATTACGGCGTTTAGTTTCCATCTGGTTGGTGTAGGTAAAATTGTAGCTACTTCCGATGATAAACTGCTTTTCTAAGGTAGTTCTCAATAAAGGATTTTGCGCATATATCCTTTGTTCTGTTGTGTCAGAAGGGAAAGTAGTTGATACATAACTGATTGATATAGGATTAAAATTGTGCTCTTTATATTGATTTTCTCTAAAATTGTAACCGTATTCACCCTTTACTGCATGTAAAGTATACTCTGAACCCCGGTTGAGCATTTGATAAGATAGGGTTGCGATGGTTTTTGGAATGAATGCGTTTGTGCTATTCGGTTTATAAAAAGGAACAATAAATCTTGGGAAGGTTAACTTTCCCTCAGCTGTTAACGATAATGAATTCCGCCCTAAAGAAGTTCCTTTAGTTTGTGTCTCAAAACCACCGCTCACACTTATATCCAGTTGTTCGGCATTTCTAAACAAGTTTCTGGTAGTTTGCGTAACTTTCACTTCAGAACCTACAAAATTGTTCGATTTACTGGTACCTGTAACGGAAAAGCTCAGCGAGTTTTTCTTTAGCGGAGTAAGGTAAATGTTCAGGTCCAATTCGTTATTCTTGAAGCTATCAACTGGTAAGAACTCAGCCCTAACATCCCTGAAAGCACCAACATTCACCATCCTGTTTAACGATTGATTATGATCTTTACGGTTGTAAGGTTCACCTTTCTGGAAGAAAACCAAACGATCGAACAATTTTGGTTTAAAGGTGTTTCGGTCATCGTAAATACTGAAATCGTGATATTCTAGTGGTTTTAGCTTTCTTAATATGGTATCTCTCCTTAAGCTATAGCTAGGGTAAATATTAATATTCCTGATGGTGTAAGGTTTCAATCCGGCATCAGGCGCAATGTCTTTAACTTTGACGGTCACATTTACCAGATTTTTACCAATAGTACTATCAATCTGCATAATCAGGTAATCAGGACTGAAATAGAAATAACCCTGCTCTTTAAGGTCATTATCGATCCTAATACGCTCATTTTTATAATTATCAAGGTCATAGTAGTCGCCTACTTTTAATAAAGTTTTATCTTTGTTCTGATTGATGATTTTGGTTAAAATTCCACTATCAGGCGGGAAGGTAACTTTATTTATTTTATATCGGTTACCAGTTTCTGCAGTGTAAACGGCTTTACCTTTTTTATCTTTCACTACAGTATCGCCGGTAACAGTGGCCTGTAAATAACCCTCGCTGATTAAATAACTGGTAAGAACATCATTATTGTATTTTAGTTTTACCTCGCTAACCAATACAGGTGGTTCGCCTTGCTTGCGTAGCCAATTTCTAAAACCTTTTGGCTTTTTAGGTTCGCCCGCCAGGTTATAAATGCCGAGTTTATATTTTACACCCAAAATGGATTTGTTCGGGCGGGGTCTTGTTTTGCTTTCTAAATCACGCTTTACCTGTTTTTCGTCATCAATTTTGCCTGATGAATCTGCATTGATCTTTACTTCAGCACCTGTATATAAATGTTGTCCCGGCTTTAACGATTTGGTAGAGCTACATGCAGCCCAAACTAAGCAGGCCAGTACAAATAAAATTGGTCTAATTAGTTGTTTCATTTTTTGGTTTTTGTTCAATGTTTCTTCTGTTGCGTTTTTTCTGGAAAATCTCTTTGAATTTATTGTAATCGACTACGAGGGTAAAACCTAAGCCAGTTTCGATAATCTGCCCCTGTACAATTACGTCATTTTGGTTGCGTCGGTAAGCCCTTAGTCTGTATCTTCCATCAGCTGATAAAGCATATTCAACATTTACGTTCCCGCCGATATCTGTCGATTTTTCGCCCGGTGCCTGCGGTCCTTCCAATGCGAAAGAACTACCCACCGTTACTGTGAGCCTATCGTTCAATAATTTTTTAGATAAACCAACTTCCAGGTCTGTTTTCTGTTGAAGTGATCCGGTAGAATAATCTTCTGAAGAATTTACCCCAAAGTTCAATTCTACACCTTGAATTAAATCGGATGCAAGATTATTTAACTGCTCGGTTAATAATTTACTTACACTCGATCTTGCCAGGGTAGAAACACCACCGCCACCGCCCGCCAAACTTTCAAAAGGATTGTTTGCGATAAACCTGTTCAAGGCCAATAGTGCAAAAACCTGTTTATTTAACTCACTTTCGTCACGGTTTACATTGATTAGTTTGGTATAAACCGTTCCATTTAAGGCGCCACGTTCATTTTCCGGCAAATCAAGTTTGAAAGAAATGATCGGTTTCAACAGTTCACCTTTCATCATTAAATAAACCTGGAAAGGCAGTTTAGTTTTAGCCTGAACATTATCCGGCTCATTAATCAGATCGATAGGAGCCGCGTTTACTTCGTACAATGCCGTTAAATTGACATTTGCCGAAGTAGGCTCGCCCGTCCAGATAATGGTACTTCCTTTAACCAGTTTAAATGCTTTTTTACCCAGCGGACCAACCGATAAATTATAAGAACCATCAATAATTTCGTAACGGCCTGTTAAACTGATTTTACCGCTCGGATCCATAGTGGCATTAAGATCTGCCTCGCCTTTAATATTCAGGGCATCGCCATTTGACGGATCTACCACAACATTAAGTTCGGCCTCAGGATCGATGGTGATAGCTGCAACCAGGTTAATCCCTTTCATAGCAGCTTTACTTACGCTATCTACTTTTAAAGCCTTCTGACCGTTAAATGGTGGGGCATCCGCATCGATAAATTGCACAATTCCCTCCTGATCAATAATAGCAGGATCGCTTGATGGCAAGGCAAAGAAGAATTTGGTGCCTTTGTTTACCCTGATGTTCATGTTTACATCGGGCTGGTTCAAATCGCCGCGCACTTTTATATCACTGGTTAAAAATACAGTTCCATAAATCATATCATTATCTGCCGCAGTGGAATTGATGGCTCTGAAATTGTTCATTTTGATATCTAAACCAAAACGGTAATTTTTAAAATCGCTGGTATAAACTTTTCCGTTGATGGTTGCTTTTTGATTTAAAGAATCAATCAGGGTAAAGTTGTTAAAACCGATGCCTTCATTTGTAAACGATATTTTCTCATTCGGCATACGGAAATAGGAGTTTACATAAGCCACTCTAATCCCTGCATTATTGAAAGTTAAATCACCGAGTATTTTAGGGGCCGTTAGCGCACCTTTAACAGTAAGGGCGCCAGTTAAGGTACCTGTGCCGTTTTTAAGCTGACCAGCAGATAAACTTTCAATGTTTTTCATTTCAATTTTATCGATGTTCACCGTAAGGTCTAAAGCACTTTGAGGTGCGGTATAATAAAACCCATTTACCCTTAACTCATGCACACCAGTTAATGCTACGTTTACTTCAAAAGCATTTTCGGTATCGTTGTTTACGGCTAAACGTAAGGTACCCAACTGATCTTTCTGATAGCGCAACTGATCGATGGTTAGGTTGGCTTCAAATTTTGGTGTGCTGGCCAGATCTTTAACATTTGCGGTTCCGTTTAAACGGCCACCAACCAGCGTAGTGTCGGTTTCTGCAAATTTGGTTAAGGTTTCCAATTGGAAATCTTTAAACGCTACAGCCAAAGGTGCATTAGGTTGGGTAGGGTTGCTGTTGATGGAAAGTGACTGCCCGCTGTTGCTGATCTGAAATTGGTTAACCAATATACCTGATGCGCCAAACTGAATGTAATTATCCTGCGAAACCACCCATTTTTGATAATCGAGCAATAACTTTTGAGGATCTAAAGTGAATTTAAAATCTTTATTAATGGATTGAAAAGTGCCACCAATTACATATTTATTTTTGAGCTGCCTATCGCGTAGGAAAATGTTAACGCCTAAATTATTGTTAGCCGCATCGCCGCTTACCTCGGTATTGAAAAGTGAAATAGATGGACTTTGAAGGCTTTTAACGGTTAAACTATAATCTAATTTATCGTTATCGTTATTGATGTTTAGAACCGTGGTATCTACTTTGAAATCGCCATAAACTACCTGCGGGAAATTACCTTTGAGCTGCAGGCTGTCTTTTTGCGTATCAATCAATCCGTAAAACTGTGATTGTTTAAATACTGTTAATTCAGGCACAAAATTCTTTAATAGTTTAGAATCATAAACCTGGACAAAAAATCTTAAACGCTGATCGGGAACCTTAGTAACAGTACCAAAAGCATAATATTTATTGATTTCGTTAATTATTGCACTACCCACTTTGGTCAGTTGGTATTTGCCGTCAATTTTTGCTGAAAGTATTTCAGATTTAAGGGTCAATTCGTTTTCCATTGCGGTAGATTTTGCACGGATTGAAATCGTATCAACATTAATTCTTTGTTTATCTTTCACCAGTTGTAAACCCGTAACATCAACCGATCCATTTAAATAATCGGCATCCGCAGTAGCCAAATCTACTTTAACCACTCCGGCAGCACTTAAAACTGTTGGACTGAAGTTTAAAGCCTGGAGGTTTACCTGTTTTAAATTCAGATCAGCCTTTACCGCAGGATATTTGCCCGCCATATTTACTTTCGCGTCTAAATTAAAATTGGCGTTGCTATCGGGCATGCTACTTTTAATGCTGATGTTCTGGTTGCTATAATTTCCGGCAAGGGTTAAATTGCGATAGGTATATTTATTATAATAAGCACTTAACACCTTTGCATTAAACTTCGCATTGATTTTTTTAGGATCGAGTCCTGTACCCGCCACATTGGCCTTAACTGAAACGCGGCCTAGTTTAGGTTGCATTTTTAACAGCCTGCCCACGTTGAAGTTGTTTAAACTGACGTCTGCCTTGTAACTTTCTTTACCCTTAGGGCCATTCATGCCTGCAACCACCACAGCACCACCCATATCAGTATTGATGTTCAGGTTGGTGTTGAAATCAGTCATCGAACCTTTAAAATTACCTTTTGCATCGATTACGTTAGGCAGTTCGATTGAAGGGGGAAGAGACTTTTTAGGTACAGCCACCAAAATATCACCTTTGGTAACATGAATTTTTTTAATGTTTAAATCCAGAAAGGTTTTTTTTATATCAGGCAGCCCTTTTGCTTTTCCACTGATATCAATCTGTGTATTTTTTAATCCGCTGATCTGCAGTTTCGGAATATTGAGGTCGTTTAAATAGCCGTTAACATCAGCATTGATTTTTATTTTTTCGTTGCGGTAATTGGCCGGTACGGCAGTGCTAAAGTATCCGGCATCTTTTAAACCAATGATGGTATTTTTAAGGGTAATATTCAGTTTTACACGTTCAGGGTGTTTGGTTAAATCCTCCATTGAGGTGAAATTTAATTCTGTAGCATTCTCAATTGAAGTATTTGGTGTTTTCAGGATAAAATTGCTCAGCTTGATCTGTTTATCGTTATATACCGCATCACCACGTAATTCGTCTAATACAAATCCGCTTTTTTCTTTTAGTGATCCGTTTTTAACATTAGCTTTGATACCTGCGGCGCTATAACTTACATCACTTGCCCCCAAATTAAGCTGGTTAATTTTAAGGTGGTTAAAATCCATTCCCTTAGGTGTTGGCTTTGCACCCAGATTATCAAACTGTACATCGTTATCAGCTAAACTAATGTTCTTAATTATTAAACCCAAAGGCGATTTTTCGGGAACTACGGTATCTTTAACCTTCTTTAAATCGTTGCCTGGTACTGGCTTAAAGGCGAAAAGAATATTCGATTTATTTAAATGTGCATCATCAACTGAATATTTGCTATTGGTTAAATCTACATTCAGGTTTACCAGACCAAGATCATTTACATCAGCAACTGCTTTGGTGGTCGAAATCTGGTCGTCGTAATTTACCTTTACATTGCTGAAAACAAAATTTTGTACTTCGATCAACGGCAATTTACCCTGCTTTTTCTCTGTACTATCCACACTATTGGTGATGTGCTGAACCAATTTAACTAGTGGCTTTTGCTGTAAATAACGAAGCGAAGTATTCACCAGACTTAATTCTTTAATTACATAGTGCTGATTGGCCAGATCAAAATCTTTTATTTTGGTTTTAAATGCGCCTAGATATAATTTAACATCGTTGCCTGCAACATCATCGCGATAGTTAATGCCAATATCTTCAAACGAAACTTTATCAACAGAGAATTTGAGGGTAGAAGTAGTATCTTTCTTTACGTTCTCTTCTGGTTTTTTCTGATCGCTTGCAAAAGCATCCACCAGGAAAGAGAAGTTAAATGTTGTGTCAGGACTGATACGCTTCACATTTGCACGTACATTTTTTAGTTCAATGTCATTGATCTCAACCGTATTTTTTAACAGCTTAAATAAACTGATGTCTACAGCAAGTTTTTCAGCATATAATAAGGTATCCCCTTTGCGATCTTCGATGTAGAATTTGTTTAAGACCACGTCTTTCGGTAAAGCAATTTTAATGCTTTCTAAGCTTACTTCTGTCTTGGTTTTGTTTTTAAGGTAGTTTATAGCTTTGCCTTTAACAAAATTCTGAACGGCAGGGATATTTAAAGATAGGGCTACACCCACCACCAGAATGATGATGGAAGCAATTACCCACAATAAAATTTTAAGACTTTTGCGTACGTATTTATTCAAAGCTAAAGGTGTTTGGTGTTTGATAAATGCCAAAAGCATGCCGCTAAAATTAATTTTAAGGCATGTTTTACTAAATAATACAAAAAATAACTTAAATTGTTCGCCCGCTATAAAAATTTAACATTGGCGGTTTCATAAATAGTTAAAAATGAATTCAATAAATCTAAATATAAGTTTTGAACAATACTCGGGTATTTCAGAATTAACATTAGCTGATAGAACCCTTTGTGAACTTTCAGAACAGGCTTTAAATACTTCTTACTCTCCCTATTCCAGATTTAGGGTGGGTACAGCAATCCGTCTGGCCTCGGGCGAAACCATTCTGGGCAGCAACCAGGAAAATTTAGCCTATCCATCAGGACTCTGTGCGGAGCGTGTTGCACTTTTCAGTATCGGTTCTACTTATCCGGATGCGGTGATAGAAAGCATGGCAATTACAGCACAGACCGATAATTTTGAAATTTTAAAACCAGTAACTTCTTGCGGAGGCTGTTTACAGGTAATGGTAGAATTTGAGCGTAAACAGAATGCACCTATAGAGGTGATTTTTTATTGCTTAAACGGAGAAGTTTTAAAAGTACCCAGCGTAAAGAGTTTAATACCATTTGCTTTCGTTGAGGATAGGTTGGAAAGATAAAGCAATATCAGACTTTCGATGATATATTAAGTTAATCGTCATTACAACCGGAGTGCAACAAAGTCGAGAAATCTATACAATTAAATTTTTCCACTCCGTGTTGCTTCGGTCGAGATGACGATTTCTACTTTAATCTACCGGTTGCCATCTTACCTACCACACTTATTAAACTATTCTCTATATTTGGGTTTTAATCATAATGAAGCACCTCTACATCCTTATTTTTTCGGTTTTTCTTTCTTTTAAGCTGCAAGCTCAGGACTTACTTAAAAGTAATGCGGTTTATAAAATAGTTTACTTCCGTTCATCCGATGGGAAACCAAAAGAAGATCGAAATCCCGCTGTGGTAATGGCTTCAGCAAAGCAGAACTTAATCAGCAATACGTCCATTCTTGATCATAAGGCAAAATATCCTTTCGAACAAAGCATCGTAACCAAACCAGATCAGATTTTATTTCAGGTGGCTGATTTAGGAGCTAATAATCAGATTGCCACTGCTGATAGCGCTGCAATTGTTAAGCAGGTTTTTGAGTTTGGTACAGAAACCAAAGTAATTTTGGGCTATACCTGCAAAAGAGCAACAACAGTGGTAAACTCTAACCGTATCGATTTATGGTACACCAGAGATGCTGGTATAAAAGCTGCACCAACCAGTTTAGGGCAAAACTTGGGCCTAGTTTTGGAGCAGGTTCGTAATGGAAACAGTTATGTAACGGCTACAAAAATTGAAGAAGTTAAGAAAGCACAGACTATAGATCTACAAAAAATAAGTGCTAAACTTACCGATGGATTAACGTATAAAGATTTGCTTTGGAAAAGCAGGTTTACCACGATAAGTGTTTTTAATAACGAAACGATTAATTTTATAGATAAACCGCAATCAAACGATTCTGTATTCCGCTTTGCTGGTGGAACTGTAATTGCCAGAAAGATTAAATTCCCTCAATTGACCAACCCAAATGTATTTGTCGATTTAACCGAACAATCAAACGGTGATGCTTATGATAGAACAGGATCAGTATTTATCATCCCGACAGATAAGCAGATCAGTTTAATGGATGCGCTTAAAAATTCCATTAAAGACCTACCGGTTTACGACAATGGTAATGGAAAGAAATACCAGGGGGTTGTTGCCACAGCAAATTATAATCCTGTAATAGAATTGATGCGTTTTTTTACCCCCTTTGGTGTGGGCAAATACAATAATTTAAAATTGAAGGATAAAAATTGGGCTGAAAAGGTTTACTATAGACAGGATATCTCGGAATTGTTTCCGCTGGTAAATGACAAAGAAGCCTGGGTAGCAGTTTTCGTTGGTAATTACGATAAAGGTGGCCATAACGTTTCTTTAAATATAACCCTGCACAACGGCGGAAGGCCAAAAGAAGCGAGGGGAGTGATTTTTCCTTTATTCAATTCGACCAATGTAATGGAAATGTCCGGACAGGAATATGCAACCATGTTCAGTAGTGAAAAAGGTTTGGAAGTTTCTTTTACTTTAGCAAAAGATTTAAAGGATGCGAAATTGCGCTACATTACCACCGGACATGGCGGCTGGGGTAATGGCGATGAGTTTGTGCTACGGAAAAATACCATCTGGCTGGATGAAAAAGTGGCATTCGCTTTTACACCATGGCGCCAGGATTGCGGTTCGTACCGGTTGTCGAATCCAGCTTCAGGCAATTTTGAAAGCGGACTTTCTTCGTCGGATTTAAGCCGCTCTAATTGGTGCCCGGGTACGGTTACCAATCCGAACTGGATTAGTTTGGGTGATTTAAAAGCCGGTACGCATACCATAAAAGTAACCATCCCGATGGGTAAACCGGAGGGTGGCAGCTCTAGCGCCTGGAATGTTTCGGGCGTGTTGTTGGGGGTGGAATAGCCAAATGATTTGTCATCCTGAACGCAGTGAAGGATCTTTTTCCTGCCTCTTTTTACCATATCAGGCATAAGGGGATATAAGCTCGGCTGACCCTATAATTGTTTTTTTATTTTTACTTTTCAAATAGCGTCTAGGTGTGGTTTTATGCACCCTGTAACCCTAAATAGGACCACAAACTATTTTTCTAAACCGGATTGCAGTGGAGATACTTTTTTCTTCCCTGGGTTGAGCTGGAGCATCAAAAAGATCGTATCTGAAAGCCGGAGGAAACACTTAATAAAACTTACGGAACCCTGCTTTCCGAATCAACACAAACAAATTTAGATTTCGGCAGGTGAGACACCAGCCGATAGGATAATATTATTTTCTAGAGATGGGTACCAAGCGATCGTCATTTCGAGCGGAGTGCAACGCAGTCGAGAAATTTATCTTGAAAAGCTATCTAGATATATCACTTTGTTTCAGTCGAGATGACGACTTTTCAGCTCGCAAAATGTGAATAACCTCTCTTCACTCTGTGTAATCATTTTTATTATATTTACGGCTGCCAATTTTTGTAAATAAATGAGTGAAGAATTAGATCAAAACGTAAACGAAGAGCACAAACATACCATAACTCCAATCAATGGTTTATACGAAAACTGGTTTCTCGATTATGCGTCTTATGTAATTCTGGATAGAGCAGTTCCACACATCAACGATGGATTGAAACCCGTTCAACGACGCATTATGCACTCTTTAAAAGAGATGGATGATGGACGTTTCAACAAAGCAGCTAATGTAATCGGTAACACGATGAAATACCATCCGCATGGAGATGCCTCAATCGGCGATGCGATGGTACAGATTGGACAAAAGGATTTACTGATCGATATGCAGGGTAACTGGGGCGATCCGGTTACGGGCGATAGCGCTGCGGCACCACGTTATATTGAGGCACGTTTATCAAAATTTGCCAATGAAGTGGTATTCAATCCTGATACTACTGAATGGCAGTTGAGTTATGATGGGCGTAACAATGAACCGATCACTTTACCTGTAAAATTCCCTTTGTTATTGGCACAAGGGGCTGAAGGTATTGCCGTGGGTTTGGCCACCAAAGTAATGCCGCACAATTTTATCGAGTTACTGGATGCTTCAATAGAGGCACTGAAAGGTGTGCGTCCAAATATATTGCCTGATTTTTTTACAGGCGGGATGGCCGATTTCTCGAATTATAATGAGGGACAGCGTGGCGGAAAAATCCGGGTGCGTGCAAAAATAACTGAAAAGGATAAAAAGACTTTGGTGATTACCGAGGTTCCGTTCAGTACCACAACGGGTTCTGTTATCGATAGTATTTTATCTGCCAATGATAAAGGCAAAATCAAGATTAAAAAGATTGAGGATAACACGGCAGCCAGTGTAGAAATTGTAGTGCACCTGGCACCAGGTATTTCGCCTGATGTTACCATTGATGCATTGTATGCCTTTACGGCCTGTGAGGTTTCGATTTCACCAAATACCTGTATTATTCAGGGTGATAAGCCACTCTTTTTGAGTGTGAACGATATCCTGATTGAGAATACCAAACACACTAAAAATTTATTAAAAAGGGAACTTGAGATCCGCTTGCACGAGTTGCAGGAGAAAATTTTCTTTAGTTCGTTACTTAAAATATTTATTCAGGAGGGGATGTACAAAAATCCTGAATATGAAAACTCATCCAATTTTGAAACCGTAGTTGAGGTATTACACATTTTATTCGATCCGTTTAAACCATCACTTTACCGCGAAATATTACCTGAGGATTTTAAAAAGCTGATTGATAAGCCAATGAGTAGCATCACCCGTTTTGATGTGAAAAAGGCCGATGAGCAGATGAAAAACCTGGAAGATGAGATTAAAGTAGTTAAAAACCACTTAAAACACCTTACCGATTACGCCATTGCCTGGTACCAGAAGCTGAAAGATAAATACGGTAAAGGTAGAGAACGTAAAACTGAAATCCGTTTGTTCGATAGGGTAGAAGCATCTAAAGTGGCACTAGCCAATGTGAAGCTGTACATGAATAAGGAAGATGGTTTTATCGGGACGGGGTTAAAGAAAGATATCCATGTTGCCGATTGTTCGGATATAGATGAGGTAATTGTTTTTCGCGAAGATGGTAAATGTATCATTACCAAGGTTGCTGATAAAACCTTTGTAGGTAAAAATATTATACACGCACAGGTATTTAAGAAAAATGATGAGCGTACCATTTACAACATGATTTATAAAGATGGTGCAAGTGGTACATCATATATTAAAAGGTTTGCCGTAGTTGGGGTAACACGTGATAAGGAATACGACTTAACCAAAGGATCAAAAGGATCCAAGGTATTATATTTTACCGCGAACCCGAATGGTGAAGCTGAAGTAGTGAACGTTGGCTTGAAACCGCATTCTAAATTGCGTAAACTTCAGTTCGATCAGGATTTTGCAGAGGTGGCTATAAAAGGGCGCGGATCTCAGGGAAATATCATTTCAAAATATCCGGTTAAAAAAATCGTTCTGAAGAGCAAAGGCGTTTCTACCTTATCAGGACTTAAAATCTGGTACGATGATTTATTAAAGCGCTTAAATGTTGATGGTCGCGGAAAATACCTGGGTGAATTTGATGGCGATGACCGCATTTTACAGGTACATAAAGATGGCTACTACGAGTTAAGTTCTTTCGAACTGAGCAATCACTTTGATGACGGATTAATCTTGATTCAGAAGTTTGATCCTGAACAGATTTTTGCCGCTGTTCATTTTGAAGGAAAAGCGCAGAACTATTTTATCAAGCGTTTTGCATTCGAACTGCAGGCTAACGGGAGAAAAACTATTTTTATTAGTGAAGAGCAGAAATCGAAGTTGCTGTACCTTACTTCAAATCCGGCTGCGAAAATTATTGTTGATGTTTTAAAAGGTAAAACCCAAATTCCGGAAACATTGGATTTAACCTTAGCTGAATTGATTGATGTTAAAGGGTTAAAAGCAAATGGCAATCGATTATCACCACATGATGTACAGAAAGTAGTATTAGAAGAGCCTGAAGTAATTGTTGAGGAAGCTGAAGAAACCAGTGTTGATGAAAATCAGGATGATGGGATAACGGCTAATGAGGCGATTAGTAATGAAGAAACGGCAACCGGTATTGAAATAACCAATATTGAAGCGACCGATACTACTGTTATGGATGGAGCTGTTGTTGTACAGCCAAAGCCAAAATTCGAACGCACCGAAACACCTGTAGTTAAAGCTGATCAACCAGAGCTAAAAGAAAAACCAAAGCCAGCAGCCGAACCTGTTAAAAAGGAAGAAATTAAAACCGAAGAGAAACCCGGGATAGAAGAAAAACCTGGTAAGAAGATAGATTTCGAAATCACCAATCCGGATGATATCGATATTGATGATAAAGGGCAGTTGGGCTTGTTTTAAATAGACTTGAGAGTTGTCAACTCTAATGGCCTGGCGGCAAGAGAGTTGACAACTCTTCACATTTCAATCAAAACATTTCATTTTTAAACCTATATTTGCCTTGCTCAAAGGGGTGCTTTTTGGTATTGCAATTTCTTTTGCTTCCAACTTGCTGAGATTATACCCATTTTGAGGTGAAAGGTAGATAGGTAGAAGGCAGAGGGTTTTCCCCTTTACCTTACAACCCTCCATCCCTCAACCTTAAATGAACCTGATGCGGGTAATGCCGTCGTAGGAAGAGGTTAAAATTTACAAAACTGTTTCGCCCTGAAAATAGTAGCTAATTGTTTTTTTACCGGCTGCAAAGCAAATTATTGTAAATGAATTTTCAAGATTGGTTTAAGCTTTTTCAGGAGCAAATTTTACACACCTCATTAATCGAATGGCTGGCTGTAGGTTTCGGCGTATCTGAAGTTTTACTGGCGAAGAGGAATAATATCTGGCTATATCCAACTGGGATCATTTCTATTTTATTGGTGATGAGCTTACTATATAAAGCGAATTTATATGCAGAAATTGTACTGAATGTTTATTATTTGGTAATGAGCGTGTATGGTTGGCTAATTTGGAAAAATCAGGAAAATCATCACCATAAGGAAGTTCTATGGTCAACAAGAAAAGAATTACTTATAGCTGTTTTAATTTCTGTGATAGGATTCGGAATTTTCTACACCGCTCTAATCAATTTGCCTGAACATTTTGTAATTGCTAAAATAGATATTTTCTTTACCAAATCGGATGTTCCAATCGCAGATGCCTTTGTTTCTGCATTTGCATGGGCAGGTATGTGGCTGTTAGCCAAACGCAGAATAGAAAACTGGATATTCCTGAATATTTCGAATATTGTTGCCATTCCATTACTGTTTCATAAAAAGCTCCCACTCATGGCCTGTTTAACTACGTTTTTGTTCACCGTAGCTATATTTGGATTTTTTGACTGGAAGAAAACCATTAACAAAAGCAAACTTAAGTTGGCTTAATTACATACTACACAAAAAAATCATGAGTGAAATATTGGCAACTACCTGGCAGGAGAAAGTAAAAGCTTATGCCGCACTTTCTGAAAAAATGGGTAAACTTCATCCCGAAATTTTAGAACTGGCCTATCAGGAAAATTGGTTTAAGCTTTTTGTGCCTGAAATTTATGGAGGACCAAATAAAAAACTTCCTGAAATTTTAAGACTGGAAGAAGAATTGGCAGAAGCCGACGGAAGTTTAGGTTGGACCATTACACTTTGTGCCGGTGCTGGCTGGTTTGCCGGGTTTTTAAATCCAGGGTTGGCCGCAGAGATTTTTGCTGACCGTGAAGTTTGTTTTGCAGGAAGTGGTGCTATTGGTGGAGTGGCCATTAAAACACATCGGGGTTATCTGCTCAATGGAAAATGGAGTTATGCCAGTGGTGCATTACATGCTACTATATTTACCGCTAACTGTACACTTAAAAACGAAAATGGCGATGACATCTTGGATGAAAATGGAGTGCCGGAAATTAAGTCATTCATTCTTAAAAAAGAGGAAGTAAATATTTTGCCTGGTTGGTCTTACTTTGGCTTAATAGCTACAGGAAGCCATGCTTTTGAAGTTTGCGATTTAAACGTTGAAGAAAATCGGGCTTTTAAAATTAACCAACAAATTGAAGTGGCCGATTCCGGCTTTGATTATCCTTTTTTACAGCTTGCAGAAACTACGCTAACGGTGAATAGTTTAGGAATGACCAATCATTTTATTAAACTGGTAGAGCAATCATTTTACTCCCGTTCTGGCTTAGGAAGGTATAACGAAGCACAAATTTTGTTTTTTAACAGTGAACTTAACCGTTGTAAAGAAGAAGTAATAAATCTTCGTAAAAAATTCTATCATACGTTTGATAAATCCTGGAATCAGTTAATGAGTGAAGGCAAAATTGCTGAGGATACTATAATAGAGGTGAGTTCAATCAGTCGTAAATTGGCTCATACCTGTTGGAAGTCGGCAGCTAATTTATTTCCGTATTGTGGTCTAGAAGCAGCCAAAAAGGAGTCAGAAATCAACAGGGTTTGGAGAGATATTCATACGGCTAGTCAGCATGCCTTACTTACTTTCGAAATTTAATTATTCCAAAAGCTCCGGCTTAATTTTATCTCTAAAATCAATAGCAAACTTATTCAGTTTTGGTTGTATTACAAAGGCACAATAAGGCTTTCCATGATTGTTATTGAAATAGTTTTGGTGATAGTCTTCAGCCTCATAAAATTCGGCTATGGGAGAAATTTCGGTTGTTATGGGCTTTTCGAAAATATGTTGTTGTGTTAAATCTGCTATTATTTTCTCCGCCTGTTTTTGCTGATCTTCATTTTGATAAAAAATCACCGAGCGGTACTGTGTACCCACATCATTACCTTGCCTATTTAAGGTTGTTGGGTTATGGGTTTTAAAAAATACCAATAGAAGTTCACTAAACGAAATAATACTTTCATCGAATACGACTTGAACTACTTCTGCATGTCCGGTATCACCATTACAAATTTCCATATAAGTAGGATGCTTTAAATCTCCCCCCATATAGCCTGATGTAACCTGGCTAACGCCATTCAATGTCTGAAAAACCGCTTCGGTACACCAAAAACAGCCTCCGCCAAATGTTGCTATTTGCATATCCTACACATATAAAATCTATACCAATTTTTTAGATCAATCAAAAAAAGACATTTTTTTGATATTAAACATTGGTTACATATTGATTATTCCTTTAAGTTTTAAGCAGGCGGTGTCTGGACCACTCTTTTAGGCAAATACATAATGAAATGTAGCTATATAGCAGTAAAACAAAAAAGCCTGTAATCGTAAATTACAGGCTTCAATTTTATTGGTATTGAATATATATCGGTTTTGGAGTAAGCTTCAGTAGCTCCTCAGGGGTCATCAAACGCTTAGGATCTTTCTTTAAATCATTTTTGTAAAATAATTTAAAGCCTGTAAACTGTACAGGTTCGCCCTGTATGAAGTGGCGATAGGTGCCTTTTTTTAAATCGGGTTCGCCCCACCCGTCCATGTGCACTACCACCTGCACTTCAGGACGTAATTTAATGTTAGCTGAATTGGTTACCATTTTCTTAGTAAAACGGTGCAATACAAATACTTTTGGAGGCAAATTGTGTTTTTTAACAATATCGGCCAGGTATTGAGTTACATAATTTACATCGGCAGCATCATAAGTGCCTATTTTTCTGCCAGGTAATGAACCATCCTTCATTGAAAATTCCGGGTCGATACCCAAATGTACATAAGGCAGTTCAAGATATTTTTCGATGTGCGGTAATTCTGCTTTTATGGTACTTAAAGCTACCTGAAGATCCAAAAATACAATTGTGTTAGGTTGCATTTTAGCAATTTTTAAAACAGAATCTATCTGTTTATTGCCCATCCTGTTGATGTATTTTCCATCTTTTCCTGGTGTTCCGCTTGCTACTGCGGCAATATAGTGTAATCCTGGTTGTACAGGGGTAGTAGGATCAGCCTTTTCCCAATGTTTAACCTCAGCATTTAAGCGTTGCCACATTTCTTTAGGTGCATATTCACCGAGTGCGCCCATTTTTTTCGAATGCAGGTTTCCATAATAAACAACAATACGTTTAAAAGGTAAAATAGCTCCTGCTAATGGATACGGCTGTTTTTTAACTGGCCATTTCCCGGTAGTATCTCCGTTTGCCAGTTTTTTTACCAACGAATCGTAAAGCTTTGGATCAACCGGTTTCATCACGTTCACAGTTGAGTCGGTTTTCTTTTTCGAGGTATCAGATGAGAAGATTTTACCAATGCTGTTTCCGCCTTTACCGTCTGAATTACAGTTGGCGAATAAACTGATTGCGGCAAAACCAAGTATTAGGGTGCCTGCTAATTGAGGGAATTTCATAGATATATTAGATAATTAAAATTTAGTCTTTTTCCGGACCGATGAAAGTAGGGCGGAAATCTGATAGTTTAAAATAAAGTAATCAACATTTACACATTACAGAATTTACCGAAAACGCCCAATGGCAATTTAATGCCTGAGGTAGCCTGTAAATAAAGTTCTCCCGTTTCGAGATTTTTAACCGCAGGAAAAGAAGTACGGATTAAATTTTCAACAATTACTGATGAAAAACCAAGCGAGTAGGTATTTAATATAAGGAAATGTTCTTTTTCATCTAATAATTGTACTACATCCTGCATCATTTCCTGGATATGATCTTCGAGTTTCCATTTTTCTCCATTAGGACCATGGCCATAAGCCGGTGGATCTAGAATAATACCATTGTATTTTTTGCCTCTTTTTAATTCTTTTTTTACAAATTTTAAGGCATCTTCCACCATCCAACGGGTATCTTTCAACCCCGAAAGTTCCTGATTTTCATTTGCCCAGGTAACTACTTGTTTAATCGAATCAACGTGAGTAGTTTCTGCGCCAGCTGCATTGGCGATTAATGAGGCTGCTCCGGTATAGGCAAATAGGTTTAAAACCTTTGGTTGCGGTGTTTTAAATTTTTTGATAGAAGAGGAGATAAAATCCCAGTTTACCGCCTGTTCAGGAAATACGCCTACATGTTTAAAAGAAGTTAAGCCTAAACGAAGTTTAATGGCCACTTCATCATTTTTGTATTCTACATGCCAGCGATCAGGAATAGATTGGTTTTTCTTCACCCATTCGCCGGAAGTAGCCGAACGGCCCCTAAAGGTGATATTGGCCATTTTTTTCCAATCCTGTTCTGGATATGTTTTTTTCCATACCGCCTGCGGCTCGGGACGAATAAGGGTTACATTTCCAAAACGTTCTAATTTTTCAAAATCCCCGCAATCAACCAGTTCGTAATCTTTCCAGTGGGTGGGGGCAAGTAATTGTATCATGTATTAAAATAACTTTAAATTTGTGTAGCTTCTGATATATTGATCATCGGTTATCAGTGTTAAGTCATTAGCTATTGCTTGTGAAATAATAAGCCTATCAAAAGGGTCTTTATGTAGTAAGGGTAGTTTAGAATAAGTAGTAAAATCATATTCAGAAGGTTGAAGAATTTTTACCTGATACTTGTTGAGCAATTGATAAATGGAGTTTATATCATCTTTTAACTTCAGTTTTCCAATATTTAGCTTTATTGCGATTTCCCAAATGCTAACAATACTTATATGTTTTTCAGTATCAGGATTGTTTATGATCTCTATAATCTTTTTAGAAATAGCATTATCTCCATTAATAAAAAAAAGAAATATGTGTGTGTCTAATAAAAAACGCATTACATATAATCCTTTAGCTCGTCTAATGGCTCATTAAAATCATCAGAAATATAAAGAATTATACCTTTTGCAGCGCCATATAAACTTTTTGGTTCTTCAACAATGTTTGACTCTTCATTTTTCGACTTTGGAAAACTCTTCGAATGTTTAGCTTTTAAAAAATCAATAAAATCTTCTACCTCGTTTACCATGCTTTCAGGTAAGGTTTCCAATTTATGAATGATATTTTTTGTAGCCGCAGTCATAATAAACAAATATAAGAATTTTCTTAAAACTTGTCTTTTGCAGCTTTCATGAAGCGACTTGCAAATACGAAATCGTTTAGCTCTTTAATATCAGTATGTGCTATTTCTTTGTTGCTGCCTTCCCAGAATTTTTTTCCTTCGTGTAAAAATAAAATATAATCGCCGATACCCATAACCGAGTTCATATCATGTGTTACTACAATGGTTGTTGTTTTATATTCTTCTGTAATTTCCTGAATCAGTTCATCAATTACGATCGAAGTTTTTGGATCTAAACCCGAGTTAGGTTCATCGCAGAACAAATATTTCGGGTTCATAGAAATGGCACGTGCAATACCCACACGTTTTTTCATGCCACCAGATAATTCTGCAGGGAATAATTTGTTTTTACCTGCAAGGTTTACCCGTTCTAAACAAAAATCAACTCTTTCCAGCTTTTCTTTTCTACTTTGATCCGTAAACATGTTTAATGGAAACATGATATTTTCTTCAACAGTCATACTATCGAACAGGGCAGAGCCTTGAAATAACATACCGATTTCTTTACGCACCTCGATACGTTGCTCATAGGTCATCGGTGTAAAATCGCGGCCATCGTACAATACCGATCCAGAATCTGGCTGATGTAAACCTACCATGCATTTCAGTAAAGTCGTTTTTCCTGATCCGGAACCGCCAATAATTAAATTGGTTACACCTTCTTCAAACTTTCCGGAAATACCTTGCAATACATCATTTCCGGAAAACGATTTATAAATATCTTTAATTTCGATCATTACAATAAAAGTTGAGTAACTAAATAATCGCAAACAAGAATAGAGATACAGCTAATTACAACTGCTCTGGTACTGGCCTGCGAAACTTCTAAAGCACCACCACGAACATAAAAACCTTCGTATGCCGGAACTGATGTAATGATGAACCCAAATACAAAAGCTTTTACCAGTGCCACTACGATGGTATAAGGATTAAAATCGGTTGTAATACCCTGTATATATTCAGCAGGCGTAACCGCTCCTGAAATAGAACCGCCAATATATCCGCCGGTAATACTTAAAAACATAGAAATGATTACCAACATGGGTACCATGGTTATGCCTGAAATAATTTTAGGGAGAATGAGATATCCTGGTGCGTTGATACCCATAATTTCTAAAGCGTCAATCTGTTCAGTAACACGCATCGAACCAATTTCTGATGAAATGGCCGACCCTATTTTTCCTGCCAATACAATTGCACTAATGGTTGGGCTTAACTCCAAGATACTCGAGTCGCGGTTTACAGAACCAATAATGGTTTTTGGAATAAAATCACTAACCAATTGGAAAGCAATTTGTAAAGTCATTACCGCACCGATAAAAGTAGAGATAATCGCAATTAAACCTAAAGAGCCTACACCAACATAATCCATTTGTTTGGCGATTTCTTTCAGGTAAATTTTCAGTTTTTCCGGCCTTCTGAATACAGACTTGAGTAGCAGGATGTATCTGCCGAAATTGGTAAAATTCATTCCGTATGTATTTGCTTAATTTAAATGATCGTTCTATACTACTACAAAGAAACAATAAAAAAGTTGGAGCGCTTTGCTAATTACAAAAATATTCGTGGTTTTGAATATAATTATGGTTTTTTGTTAACAAAAATTAAACCATAAATGATGAAAGCGGTAATTACGGGTGCAACTAAAGGAATTGGAAGAGCCATTGCGACTAAATTTGCCCAGAACGGGTACGATTTAGTTTTAGTAGCAAGGGGATTAGATGAACTTGCCCGACTTCGGGAAGACTTAACCCCTTATGGGAATATTATTGTTACTCATGGAGCAGATTGTTCGGTTAAAGAGGAAGTGTATGCTTTTTTGAATTCGACAGCTATAAATTTTGATTACGTAGATGTTTTAGTCAACAATGTAGGGATCTTTTTGCCTGGCAGCATGCTTGATGAGGAGGACGAAACCTTCGAAAAGCAACAGCATTTAAATACCAATGCCAGTTATTATATCAGTAAGTTTTTTGGAAAAAAAATGCGTTCAGCCAAACGAGGCCATATATTCAACATCTGTTCTGTGGCTGGTAATGTACCCGTAAAAAATGGTGGTAGTTATAGTGTAACAAAAGCAGCGATGTTGAGTCTTAATCATGTATTGCGGCAAGAGTTAGCACCTCACAATGTTAAAGTAACAGCATTTTTGCCAGGCGCTACTAAAACTTCATCCTGGGAGGGAACAACAATTCCGGATGAGAAATTTGTACAGCCTGAAGATATTGCAGAAACTTTATTTACCATTTTAAACTTAAGTAAAGGGGTAAATGTAGATGAGGTTTTAATCACTCCGCTTGATTTTTAAACACAAAAATGAACAACGTTATGGAAAAGAAGCTTTTTAGAAACGAACACGATAAGATGATTGCCGGTGTAGCTTCGGGACTTGCAGATTACATGCAGGTGGAGGTTACCATAATTAGATTATTGTTTGCATTATCGGCTATATTTATGGCTGGAGGTGGCTTAATTGCCTATATTGTAATGTGGATTATTGTTCCGGTTAATAACGATCCGGCGGCAAGATTTTCCAAATTCAACGACTACTTTGGTAATAAAAACTCAAATCCACAGCCATTTGGAACCGCCGATCCTTTTGCAGGGCCTGCTAATCAAGGAAATCAGAATTGGACACAACCTGTAGATGGCACACAGAAAACACCTTTCGAAACACAGCCAGACTTTAGTAAATTCAATAAATCTAATGATACTGGTCGCACCATAGGCGGATTGGTATTGCTGGTAATAGGATGTTTTTTTCTGATGCGCGAAATGGATTTTATACCTGACTGGTTTAGCATCCGTAACTTATTCAGGTATATGTGGCCGTTAATATTTATTGCTTTAGGTATAAGTATTATTGCCAAATCAAAAAGAAAAAATGACTGGGCGACTTTTCAGCACCAACAAGAGGCTGAGCAGCAGAAAACGGCAGATTTTTCTGAAGCTGTTGTAGAAAATGAGCCTGTTGCCCCTGTAAATAAAGATGATCAATCAACACCCGCTAACCCTCAAGTATAAATAAAATGAAACTAGATAGATTAATATGGGGTATCATCCTGCTTTTTATTGGCGGTGTACTTCTACTCGAAAACTTTGGAGTAATCGAATTTTATTGGCGCAGCGTATGGAGCTTTTGGCCGGTATTCTTAATTATAGCAGGCTTAAATATCCTTTTTAACAGAAACAATTCGCAAACAGGCAGCATGATTTCGATTGGTGTTCTGGTGATTGCTTTATCGTTCCTTTTTTATAAAGGACAACAGGTGCCAGAACATGGGAATTGGTGGGGACGCCATTTCAAAAAAGATATTGACGTAAATATCGATCACAATGATGGCGACAATGATAATGACGATGATCAGGATACAACATCCTATCACTCCAGTTTATCAGAGCCATTTGTAAACGCCGATAATGCTAAGAAAACGGTTTTGAATATTTCAGGTGGTGGTATATCATTTAACCTTGATGGCGAAACCTCCGAATTGATTAGTGCGGATATAAAGAAAAAACATGGCAACTTTTCTTTAAAGAAAGTCCTTACCGATAGTGCGACTGTACTTACTTTCCAAATGGACGATAAAAAAAACAAATGGAATTTTGGAGATGGGGGTAACGATGTTGATTTTAAATTGAATAAAGGCGCCAACTGGGATATCTTAATGAAACTTGGTGCAGGCGAAGCAAACTTCGATTTCGCTGATTACAAAGTACGTACTTTTCGTTTTGATGGTGGGGCAGCAGCTCTTGATATCAAGTTTGGAGATTTGTTACCAATAACTGATGTGATCGTAAAATCGGGTGTTGCCGATGTTAAAATTAAAGTACCTGCCAACTCGGGCTGCAGGATTAAAACCAAAACAGGTTTATCGGCAAAGGATTTTGATGGGTTCGAAAAACTGAGTGAGGGTGTTTATGAAACTTCAAATTACAAAACTTCCACTAAAAAAATCTTTATCAATTTAGATGGGGGATTGAGTAACTTTGAAGTAAGCAGGTATTAGGAAGACTGAAGGTTTTAAGGTGGATGGTGTAAGGCTTTATTCGATCTAAACTTTTATGCACTACTGATCTTACAATCCTAAAATCTCAAATCCCGATCCAACCTAATGAATCCTGATCAATACACAGTAGTAATTAATGGTAAGCCACAAGGCCCATATAATTTATCCGAACTGAAAGATTTAAACATCACAGCGAATACTTTTATACGTAAGCCCGGAATGGACGATTATAAAGAAGCTCATGCAATTTCCGAATTGCGTGAGCTTTTGGGCTTTAGTTATCAAAAAACAGCCCCCCAATATTTCGCCGCTTTTGATCAAAGATTATTGGCTTCAGTAATTGATCATTTTATTATTTTTGGAATATATAGCATCATTATTTTAACAAGCTATATTTTTATCGAAGGCAAAGACCAGCGGATTATGGCTTTTCTAATCCCATTCCCATCCATATTTATCATTAAACTCATTTATGGCAGTATTGCAGAGGCATCAGCCAGTCAGGCTACTATTGGTAAAAAACTCCTCAACATTAAAGTAACCGATTTAGAAGGAAGCCGGGTTTCTCTCGGTATGTCTCTGGTTAGGAATTTTTCCAAAATCTTATCGGTAATTCCTGTTTTTTTTGGCTATCTGTACAGTTTCCTGAATAAGAAAAACCAGTGCTGGCACGATATTGCGGCTAATACTTTAGTAATAAAGGATAGATTGATCTGATTAGAAAAGCAAGGTTATCACATCTATTTTCGTTATCCGGGCTGTACGCTATATCTTTGGCTAGCTTTCGACTACGCTACCATTGACTTTATTTCACAAAAAAATTGTTAATCAGTGCTTTGACTGCTTTCGCATTTCCATCCAGCTAGGCCATAGCACAGTATCGCCGTTCTACGTAAATCCGGCCTAACAAATTTTTCGGGCTGCACCGTTCTGGCCGCACAACTGGCTTCAAAAGAAAACGGCGAAGCCCTCATGAATGCAGCTGAAAGTTATAAACAACAAATGAATAAATTTTCAGCCGGCATTTTTTGGTTCTTTTTGATGCCAAAAAGAAGGAGCCCTTCGGCGGCGGCGAGCCGAGGCAAGACCGTGGTGTATGGCAAAGAAATCAATTATACGTAATTCATATTGATTTTTATTAAATAAATTATTCCTTAGGCTGACAGCCAAAGGATGCCGCTTTCATCCCGTTTATGAAACTTAGGTCGGTGCAATGATGCCAAACCCACCCACCGTTAAAAAATAACCCCAATTTCAATTTCTGCTTTCAGTTAAAAGATGTTAAATATGAATTAAGCTATTATTCTATTGATTAGTTTTAGTAAAATTAATCTAATATGCTACGTATATTTCTCACCGCTGTTTTTGCTTTTTATCAATTTAGCTCTTTTTGCCAAACATCATCAGATTCGTTAAAACTTGTTAAGGATGAATATAATCTTGGGTTTGAAAAAATAATCCCTAGTACTAAGTCTTCTGTTGGATGGAATACGGGAACAACCAAAAGTGGATATAAGGTTGAAATCGATTCAACCCAAAAACATACAGGCAAATACTCCTTATTGATAGAAAATATTGCCCAAGATGTTGAATCAAATTATGCCATGTCTAGTTTAATTATTCCTGCAAAATTTGATGGGAGGGAAGTAGAAATTAGATTTTATCTAAAATTAGAGCATATTACCGGCCATGTGGATTTTCCATTTAGAATTGATGATGAGAATAATGACAAGTTACAATTTACCAATCTACTAGCGAAGAGGATATATGGAACGCAAGACTGGAAGCAATATAGCCTTAAATTGCCGCTTCAAAAAGAGGCCACAACAATTAATCTTTTTCCTTTGTTATATGGTCCAGGTAAGATGTGGATTGATGATGTTCAGGTTCTGATTGATGGTGTGGATATTAGTCAGGCTAAGATTAAGACAGATTATAACCCCAATCCGCCACAGCCCATTAATTATGGTAGTAATGTTTCAGCATCAGGTAAAGTTAAAGTAAAGGATGCTGACCTATATTATGAAACTTACGGAAAAGGCGAGCCCCTATTGTTATTGCATGGAAACAGCCAATCGATAAGTGTTTTTAAGAAACAGATTAAAGCGTTCTCAAAAAAATATAAAGTTATTGCAGTAGATACCCGTGGACAAGGTAAAAGCACTGATTATATTACAGATCCACTTTCTTATGACCTGTATGCTGAAGACATGAAAATATTACTTGATTCTCTGCATATCAATAAAACGAATATTTTAGGGTGGAGCGATGGTGGAAATACAGGATTGATAATGGCTGCTAAATACCCTAAATATGTAGATAAACTCGCCGTTACTGGTGCCTGTACAAATCCAAATGATGCCGTTTCAACCAGCACGTTAGAGGAAGTTCGCAAGGCTATTGAAAGTTTAAAAACGAAATTAGATGCTCAGTCAAAGTATCAGGTTAAATTATTTACCATGTTATTAACTGAGCCACATCTTACGGCTTTAGACCTAAAGAAGATTAAAGCTCCGGTATTGGTAATGGCAGGCGAAAAAGATATGATTTTAGAAAAACACACTAAGTTTATAGCTGATAATATTCCTAAATCGCAACTTTTTATTTTTAAGGGCGCTTCACACTATGTGCCTGTAGAAAAGGTTTCCGAATTTAATACTGAGGTACTCACTTTTTTAAACCAGTAATATCTGTTACAGGTAAGAGTTTTTGACGTTGCTAACCTGCATCTTTTACAACATTCCAACTTAAAACATTCCAACAATCCTTATCTTTGCAAACAGATGGAAAATATATTGGCAAAACATGATCTGGCTGGCGGATATTGCAACAGTTTAACCACTTATTCGAGGTATTTAACCCGGGAAGTCAACATTGGTGATATCGCACTGGGTGGGCACAATCCGATCCGGATTCAATCGATGACGACCACCGATACGATGGATACTTTGGGTACGGTAGAACAGACGATCCGCATGGTAGAATCGGGTTGCGAATATGTGCGTATTACTGCGCCAAGCATTAAAGAGGCCGAAAATCTGGCCAATATTAAAAAAGAACTGCGCTTGCGTGGTTATAATGTTCCTTTAATTGCCGACATCCATTTTACACCAAATGCAGCTGAAATGGCAGCACGAATTGTAGAAAAAGTGCGTGTTAATCCGGGTAATTATGCTGATAAAAAGAAATTCGAAAATATAGAATATACGCAGGATGCCTATAATGCAGAACTAAGCCGGATTTACAAAAAGTTTATCCCTTTAGTTAAAATTTGTAAGGAATATGGTACGGCCATGCGCATCGGTACTAACCACGGATCGCTTTCTGACAGGATTATGAGCCATTATGGCGATACACCCCGCGGAATGGTTGAATCGGCAATGGAGTTTATCCGAATGTGCGAAGACCAGAATTATTATAATCTGGTAATTTCGATGAAAGCCAGCAATACCCAGGTGATGGTTCAGGCTTATCGCTTACTGGTAGAAACCATGGCTAAAGAGGGGATGAATTACCCTTTGCATTTGGGCGTTACAGAAGCTGGTGACGGCGAAGATGGTCGCATTAAATCGGCCGTTGGTATTGGTACTCTGTTAGAAGATGGACTGGGTGATACCATCCGCGTTTCATTAACCGAAGACCCTGAATTTGAAGCACCGGTGGCTAAAGCTTTGGCAGACCGCTATGCTTTAAGGAGTCCGAAGTCCGAAGTCGGAAGTCCGGAATCGATTAATTTACGCCCCGCGCCCCACGCTCCACGCCAAACTTATAATCCTTACGAATACAACCGCCGCATCACCACTCCAGTACAACATATTGGCGGGCATCACCATCCGGTAGTGATGATTGATGTTTCGAAAGAAAATTTAAAAGATCCTTACTTTTTAAGTTCGGTTGGTTATAACTATAGTGCAGGTTTAGATAAATATAATCTGGCCGATCAGGCATGCGATTTAGCTTATTTAGGCGATAATTTACCTTCTTTCTCTTTTCCGGGAAATTTAAAACAGGTTTATAATTATCAAACCTGGTTAAAATTAAAAGATAAGAACAATTGTCATCCTTTATTTTCCCTGGGAGAATTTATTGAAAGTGAAGTTCGAGATGAAGTGTTGAACTTTGTCCAGGTTGATTCAAAACAATTCAGCAATATAACAATTGCACAATTGGATAGCACGGTTGTTTTAATCCTCGAAACCAGTTCAACTCACGGAATGGCTGAGCAAAGGGCATTTTTTGTTTCAATGCAGGAAAAAAATGCTCAGATTCCGGTTATTATAAAAAGAACTTACCAGGATGCTGATGCCGATCATTTAATGCTTTATGCCGCTACGGATCTTGGTGCCTTGCTTACCGATGGTTTCGGTGACGGTCTATGGATTGACGCGGAAGGACAAAATCTTTCGTTGATCAACCCGACCAGTTTCGGGATTTTACAGGCTACCCGTACAAGGATTAGTAAAACGGAATACATCTCATGCCCAAGCTGCGGCCGGACCCTTTTCGACTTGCAGGAAACCACACAACTGATCCGCTCACGTACCAATCATTTAAAAGGAATTAAAATAGGTATCATGGGCTGTATTGTTAACGGTCCCGGCGAAATGGCCGATGCCGACTATGGTTATGTTGGTACCGGACCTGATAAAATTACTTTATACCGTGGTAAAGAAGTGGTAAAGAAAAATGTAACTACTGCTTATGCTTTGGATGAGTTGATCGACATTATTAAAGATGATGGCAACTGGGTAGAGAAAATTTAATAAAATTCAAATGTTTAATAGCGCTCCAAATAAATATTATCTTCCTCCTGAGTTTAACCTGAGGAAGAAAGTGATGCAAATTTATGATGATAAGATTATCGTCACCGATCGTCCTGATTTTAGTTATGATCATGTTTGGAAACCATTTGTATTTATAGGAATTTATCTGATCAGCTTTTTTTTTACCGGGTTTATGAATTATGTTCAGATAGCCATCACTCTGATTGTCTTTTTTGAGAGTTTAAAAGAGCCTGATAATAGATTAACCAATTTCGAAGCTGCATTTCTAATATTTCAACGTTTAATTGCGGTTGGGTTGCTTTTTTTATTTGACTTTAAAATTTTTCTAGGATATGTTCTATTGACTGAAATATGTTTTAACTTAAGGTTAAAGTTTTTGAAACGAGAAGAACCAAGTGAATTTAATCGAGCTGATATTCAATCTATAACTTTTAAAAAAGCTGCTGTTTTTAGAAGCCCAATTATTACCATTTCATATTTTGATCATCTACATTCTTTGAAAACGGCTAGCTATACTTTTTCAGATGATTGCGAGCTAGATTTCGGTAGAATTAAATTAGCTGAAACTAATGTCGTTTTATTATAGATAAGATCCTTTAGTCCGTATCCTTACAGACCACTATACTGTCATTCTGAGCGCAGCGAAGAATCTATATTCTGGTAGCACCGACTACAAACTACTGTGCCATTATCAATACTAGCATAGTTTTAGCAGTACCAATATTCTCACAGCAGATTCTTCATTGTATTCAGAATGACAAAGACTACAGCACCATTTAATTTTCTGACCAATAAATCCTAAATTGCCTTGATGAATATCCCCGAGTTTCAATACCTGTTTAGTGAACTTAGAAACTGGCTGGCTGGTAAAGGCCTTGCAGGTAGTGAACTTGTTTATTCTTATTTTTTTATCGGACTGGTAGGCGTTACGCTATTTTTATTCATCACTATTTTTGTAACTCGTCAGGCTTTTATCGTAGTCGTAAAAAGTGCCAAAACCAAATCGGATTGGCAAAAGGCATTGTTCGAGTTTAGGGTGTTCAGGGCTTTCGCTTTAATATTTGGAGCATACATTATTTATAATGTTGTTCCTTATCTTTTTATCGATTTTAAAAACGGGTTATTTTATGCTTTAATATTTGCTAAAATCTACATGGTTTTAGCCGTAATGTTTGCTATAAATGCATTTCTGAATGCTTTGGTGTCCATCATGGAATCATCAAAGAAATATGCCGATAAACCCATAAGGAGTTACAAACAGGTAGCCAAAATTGTATTTTATATTGTTGGCTTCGTGTTGATTCTATCAATTATTTTAGGTGAATCACCCTTATATGTCTTTGGTGGTTTCGGTGCGGTTACTGCTGTTTTTATCCTGGTTTTCCGGGATCCTATTTTAGGTTTTGTAGCTTCGGTACAGATGAGTGCCATCGATCTGGTGAGGGTCGGCGATTGGATTACGGTAGAAAAATATGGTGCTGATGGCGAGGTAACCGAGATTAATTTGACGACCATTAAAGTACGTAACTGGGATAAAACGGTAACCATTGTACCTAGTTATGCCATTGTAAGTGAGTCGTTCAAAAATTGGCGTGCCATGGAAGAAAGTGAGGGCAGAAGGATTAAACGCCACATCAACATCAAAATTTCGAGTATTAAATTCTGTGATGAAGAACTGATCGGGAGGTTACAGAGCATCGATTATTTAAAAGATTATCTCAAAGAAACCCAAGCCTTTATTGAGCGTTATAATGCGGAAAATACGGTGAATCCCAACAACCTGGTTAACGGCCGCCACATGACCAATATTGGTACTTTTAGGGTTTATGCCGAAAAATACCTCGAAAGCAATCCTCATATCAATAAGGAACTCACCTTTATGGTACGTCAGTTACAGGCTACAGAAAACGGATTACCGATTGAAATTTATGTATTCTCGAAAGAAAAAGGTTTAAAACGTTTTGAAGAAGTGGCTGCAGATATTTTTGACCATTTGTTGGCTGCGGTTCCCTATTTTGATTTGGAGATTTTCCAAAGCCCTAGTGGAAGCGATATGCGTAATTTTGTAAGGAGAGGCGATGATTAATCATCGCCGGGGGTTCTCTAGCACAATAATATCTCCAATCCTCTCTAGCACGTAGTCAATTAATTTTTGATTTTTAAAATCAAACCATAGCTGCCTGTATTCGCCTGAATTATCTATCTCATATTTGAATTCTCTGAAAGGTTTTCTTTTATTAAGTGCTTCGATTAATGTAACTTTTATCCGTGTATTGTCGGGTAGCTCATCTGTAAAATCTTCCATAAACCTAAAAGACTCAGTGGAATCCGGTTTTTCAATTTTCCTATAATCGTTAAAATTATGCTCTACTTCTTTAATATCCTCATCCCATGCATCCGAGTCGTTATATTGCATTAGTTGATCGCTTGGTAGAAAGATCAGTTTATTATTCTTAATATTCCAATGGCACACTAAACCGCAATCAATAGTGTCTGCTATTTCTTTAATTTGTTCTGAAGTTAAAGCAGTCATAAAATTCAATTATTCTTCACCCAAAAATAATAAAACCTTTTCGCAAACCTTAAACAAAAGTGGTGGTAAAGTTTCACTAGTGTAAGGTTGTGTTGCCCCATACACGTGGTTGGCGCCTTCAATTTTAACCAACCTGCTGCCCGGGTTGGCTTCTGTCAAGGTCTGAGCAGTTTCAAAAGGAACATTAACATCATCATCACCATGGATAATTAACCAGGGGATATTTACACGTTTTGCCGCATCTGTAATATTCAATGTTGCGGCATTTTCTTCCAGATCTTCCAATAAAGTAACATTTAAAGGCATTTGTTCTTTGGTACGGGCATTGGTGACGAATATTTTACTGTTTTTCTTCCACTCTGCCTCCTGTTCTTTTTTCCAGAGACTATTAAAATCGGCAATGGCACTCCAGGTAATCAGTTTGTTAATCCTCAAATCGTTTGCAGCCTCTATGATGGATAATCCACCGCCACGACTATGGCCAATCAAATTTACTTTTGTGTTTGCGCCGTAAGCTTTTTCAATAAAATCGAGTACCGCGTTTACATCAAAAAGCTCTTTCGATACGGTATTGCTGGCAAAAGCTTCCATATCCGTCACATCTTTCGGGTCATCAACCGGCACACCGCTATGTGATAAATTGAACTTGATGTAACGGTAACCATTGCCGGCAAAATACCGGGCGACTAAATTATGTGCGCCCCAATCTTTAAAACCTTTAAAGCCATGTACAAAAAGTATAAGGGGTGTATTGGGATTTTTTTCATCAAAAGTGATGTCGCCGATAATTAATTTTCCGTCAGCACCGCTAAGGCTAAAATTGCTTTGTATAATCATAGTTTAGGAATTGGTATAAAATATAAACCTAAAAAATCTAATTTTGTTGTATTTGGGATAGTAAGAAACTGATTACAACATTTAGTATAATAGCCCTGATGGAAATGGAAATCCCTTTTGGAACCGATGAATTGTTGTTTAAAGATTTTATCCAAAAGGATTGCAATGTACAGCAGGACAGTACCTTTCCTAATTGCACAGGTATTGCGCTTCAAAAAAAGCATATTATTTTAATAGGGCCTGTTTAAAAATTAAATAAAATTAATTCGTATGTCAGTCTGAGCGTAGTCGAAGACCATTTTAACACATTAATACAATCAATCCATTACGCTCATCGTGAAGGCAAAAGGCTATGTAATATTTGCTATAAAAATTAAACAGCTTAATAATATATTATTCTTTAGTGTAATAATACGATGCCCAGCCAATAAAAACTAACTGAAAAGGCAACCTCAGCCACGCAATTAGTGGCGTAATCATTATTTGGCCCAACATAAAGGGTGCTTTCCGGATCATGTAAATGTGCGCAGGCAAAAAAGCAATCAGCATTAGTATAATTAGTACCGAAGCAAGCTTTCTGGTCTTGTTAAACAACAATAAAAACCCTAAAATAATTTCTAATATTCCAGAAAAATAAATCAAAAAGCCAGGTGCAGGCAACCATTTTGGCATAATTACGTAATATACTGCAATGGATAAAAAGTGGTTACATCCGGCCAGAACGTAGAAAAGGGCATAAACCCAGAGAAAAATTTTATGGACTGGTCTGTTTATCATGATTAATAGATGGTTTAATTTTTAGAAGGTTGCTATTTAAAACCGTTCTAAATTGATGTAAATTACAGGTTAATGACAGTCACATGCCTTCACCATGTTACTTTTGTATCCCGATAATAGTTAATAACGGAAGCACTTGGAATATTTAAAAGTAATAGCTTTTACGCATCACCACATCGACCTGAAATCTTTAGGGAAATTAGTTATTTGTGATCAGAGTTTAGATAGCAGGTTGAAGAATGTTCAGGCTGAGCTTCCCGTTAGCGAAATTTTCTATGTCGGGACGTGTAACCGTGTGGAGTTCGTCTTCCTTACCAAAGAGAAAACAGACAAGGAATTTGTAACCAGATTTCTTACTGTTTTAGACATGGGTCTGCCTCCTGAATTTATGGAGCGTTTTCTGGATAATGTTACCGTATACGAAAACGAAGAAGCTTTTAACCATTTGCTCAGAACATCATGCTCTTTAGAAAGTTTGGTGGTTGGTGAAAAAGAAATTCTTGCCCAGATCCGTAAGGCTTACGAAAACTGCCGCGATGCTGGTTTTACGGGCGATTACATGCGTATGATTATGGATCGTGTGGTTAAAACCGCAAAAGAAGTTTATACGCACACCAATATTTCTAAAAATCCGGTTTCTGTTGTTTCATTGGCCTACCGCAAGCTAAAAGAGTTAAATATGTGTGGCAACTCGCGGATCTTAATTATAGGTGCTGGCGAAACCAATCAGAATATTGCAAAATATCTTAACAAACATAAATATTCAAATTTCTCAATTTTCAACCGTACGTTCTCTAAGGCCGAATCTTTGGCAGGAGAGTTAGGTGGTAAAGCTTATCCATTAGCAGCACTTGAAGATTTTAATGAAGGATTTGATGTGATCATTACCTGTACGGGTTCTACTGAGGCGATTATTAATGAAGCGTTGTACGCTAAGCTTTTAAATGGTGATCAGGGCAAAAAGGTGATTGTAGATTTGGCCATCCCGAATGATGTTACACCTGCAGTAATCCATAACAATCCTGTACATTATATTGAGGTCGAATCGCTGAAAGAGGTGGCACGCAAAAATATCCAGGAACGTTATAACGAACTGGTACATGCCGAAGAAATTATCAGCAATAACATTACCGAATTTTTCTCTGTTTTAAAACAACGCCGTATCGAATTGGCGATGCAGGAAGTGCCAAGAAAGATTAAAGAAATCAAAAATACAGCCATAAATGGCGTGTTTGCCGATGAAATTAGTCAGATGGATGAAGCCTCACGCGAAGTTTTAGAACGTGTAATGAACTACATGGAGAAAAAATATATCAGCGTTCCGATGGTAATGGCCAAAGAAATCTTGGTTAATCAATCTTAATTTAACCGCAAAGAGCGCTAAGTTTAGTTTTTCATTTTTATCATTCTTTTTAATAAAAAGAGTCGTCATCTCGACTGAAGCGCAGCGAAATGGAGAGATCTAAATCAAAAGTACTCTCGAGATAGATTTCTCGACTGCGTTGCACTCCGCTCGAAATGACGGTAACGTGGGGAGTTATATAAATTAACTTCTCTGTCATTCATATTGATTTTATTCCATAACCTTAAACCGAGATTGACAAAACCTTATGGTGTCAATCGCGTAATGTCACAGAAATCCTTTAAATTATCCCTTCTGTAACCTCACTGTCTCATTTTTAAACAATTCATGGTATAAACCACTAATTAAATTAAATTTGCAACTCATTTAACCTTTATAGTGAAGAAATTAACCATCGGAACACGCGGTAGCGACCTGGCTTTGTGGCAAGCAAATCATATAAAAGATGAATTGGCGGCCATTGGAATTGAAGCAGAAATAAAAATCATTAAAACACAGGGTGATAAAATCCTGAATTTAAGATTGGACAAACTGGAAGGCAAAGGCTTTTTTACCAAAGAACTGGAAGAAGAGCTTTTGGGTGGAACAATTGATCTGGCTGTACATTGCCTCAAAGATTTACCTACTACACATCCAGAAGGATTAATTATTGCTGCTTTACCCCCGCGAGAGGAAGCAAGCGAATATTTATTGATTTTAAAAGATTGTGTAGATGTTTCGCAGAAGCTATCGTTAAAAAAAGGTGCAATGGTGGGTACTTCATCTAACCGTCGCAAAGCCCAATTATTGGGTTTACGCCCCGATTTAGAGATTGAAGATTTACGTGGAAATGTACCTACCCGTATCCAAAAGCTCCGTGATGAAGATTACGATGCCATTTTGATTGCGAAAGCAGGTGTTAAGCGCTTAAATCTTGATGTAACCGATTTACATGTAGAAGAATTGGAAACCACTGAATTTATCCCAGCTCCTGCGCAAGGCGCATTGGCTATTCAGATCCGGGCAAATGATACCGAGCTTTTTGATGCACTGCAAAAATTGCATGATCCGGAGACAGCGGAAACAGTAACCGTAGAACGTAAGGTTTTAAACCTTTTTGAAGGTGGTTGCCACATGCCTTTAGGCTGTTATTGCAAAAAGGAAAACGGAAAATTTGAAATATGGACTTCAAAAGCTGAAACTGCTGATGATTTTCCAGAACGTTTGTTTTTACGTGCAGACACTACCGAAGGGTTAGCCGAAAAAATTGTAGCCAAGTTTAGTACAGACAGAAAGAAACCTGCAAAGGTTTTTATTTCGCGAGAAATAGGTGAACACAGTTATTTTCGTAGGGCATTAGAAAATAATAATATTGAAATAGAAGGACGTTCGCTAATACGTACGTTTCCGATTGTAACTGTTTTAGATCAGTTTATACTGAAGCATGTAGACTGGGTTTTCTTCAGTAGCCGCAACAGTGTCGAATATTTTTTCAATCTGAAACCGGTATTGCCCAAGAAAACCAAATTTGGTGTCGTGGGAAGAGGATCGGAGGATGCTTTGCGTAAATTTGGTTATATCGCCGATTTTGTTGGTGAAAGTGGCGATATTACAGAAGTTGCAGAAGATTTTGCGAAATTGGTTGGTGGTCAGCAAATATTGTTTCCAAGGGCGCAGGATTCTTTACAGTCTATTCAAAAATCGTTACCGGATGATGCTAAAATAATCGATCTTCCGATTTATGAAACGGTAATCGAAGAAGATATTGACCAGAGTTATGCTGATGTACTCATTTTTACCAGTCCATCAAATGTTGACGCCTATTTCGCAGATAATTTATTAGAACCCGAGCAACAAGTAATTGCCATTGGAAACTCCACAGGAAAGAAATTTGATGAAATGGGTGTGAAATACGCTTTGCCATATTCGCCAGATGAAATTGGATTGGCCGAAGCAGTGTTTGGAATAGAGATGAGGTAAGAAGGTAGTAAGGTAGAAGGTTTAGGGTGTAAGGTAAGGATAGGAAGGTTTACGAGTCTTGATACCGTAATCTTGATACTCGATACTACAATCTTGATACTCAATACTGTGCAATCACCCCCGAAGGAAAAAATAAAAGATATTCAAGTCTTGATACTCGATACTAAAATCTCGATACTTCAAATCTTGATACGAAATACTTGATACTAAAAAAATGTTAAATCGTCCGCGTAGATTACGGAAAAATCCGTTAGTGAGAGAGATGATAGCCGAAACACGGTTATCGAAAGATATGTTTGTGTACCCTTATTTCGTCGTGCCGGGCACTAATGTTACCCATGCCATTGATGCCATGCCTGGGGTAAACCATTACTCAGTTGATACTTTGGTAAAAGATGTGGAAGCCGGATTGAAAAAAGGACTCAACAAAATCATGCTTTTTGGTGTTGGCGATGAAAAATCGGAAGATGCAAAATCTGCTTACCACGATCATTCTTTAGTGCCAACGGCGGTGCGTGAGTTGAAAAAACAGTTCTCCGACGATTTATATGTAATTACCGATGTTTGCGTTTGTTCATATACCACCCATGGTCATTGCGGTATTTTAGAAAACGATTACGTACAAAATGATAAAACGGTTGAGGTAATCGCTAAAATGGCTTTAACACATGCAGAAGCTGGTGCTGATATGTTTGCACCATCGGATATGATGGATGGGAGGATTGAAGCCATGCGTAATCTTTTAGATGAAAACGGCTTTGTAAATGCGGCCATTATGAGCCATGCTACAAAATTTGCTTCTGCATATTACGGCCCTTTTAGAGAGGCTGCAGATTGCGCACCGGGTAAAGGTGATAGAAAAGCCTATCAAATGGACTTCAGAAATCCATTAGAAGCCTTACGTGAAGCTGCTTTAGATGAACAGGAAGGTGCTGATGTGTTAATGGTGAAACCGGGATTAGCTTACCTGGATATTATCCAACGGTTAAAACAAGATACCAATCTACCTATAGCGGTTTACAATGTATCCGGCGAATACTCCATGGTAAAAGCGGCTGCCGAACGCGGTTGGATAGACGAACAAAAAGTAGTGATGGAAACCATGCATGCCTTTGCCAGAGCAGGTGCAAGCATTATTACCACTTACCACATTAAAGATATTTTAAATAACAACTGGCTTTAGAGGTGGGTGGCAGAAGGTTTAAGGTTTATATCCGTAATCTAATCCCAAGCTATTCAGTAATAAAATCTACAAAATATTAGGAGAAAAGTTGATGGTTTATCGCTTGTGGGGTATGTACCCAAAGCCTTCCGCCTTCTACCTTTCAGCCTTCAACCTTAAAAAGATGTTAGATTCATTAAAGAAAATGTTTTCAGGCAACGAAGCCGATATTCCGGTAAATACAGGTAGTAAACCTGATATTTCGAGGGTAAAATCTGCCGAGCTTTACGAAAAATCAAAAACGTATTTCCCTGGCGGAGTAAACTCTCCGGTAAGGGCTTTTAAATCGGTTTATGGTACACCGCTTTTTATCGAAAAAGGTGATGGCTGTTACATCTGGGATGCCGATGGTAATCAGTTTATCGATTTCTGTGGTAGCTGGGGACCATTAATTTTAGGACATAATAATCCTAAAATTCGCGAAAAAGTGACCGAAGTAATGCAGAACGGCATGAGCTTTGGTGCACCAACTGCATTGGAAAATGAATTGGCAGAGCTGATTATCAAAAACAACCGTTTTGTAGAAAAAATACGTTTCACCAGTTCGGGTACCGAAGCCGTAATGTCGGCTATTCGTTTGGCAAGAGGGTTTACCGGCCGGGATAAGATTTTAAAATTCGAAGGTTGTTACCATGGCCACAGCGATTCACTTTTGGTAAAAGCAGGTTCGGGTTTGGTTACTTTTGGTGAAACTTCTTCTGCAGGTGTGCCAAAATCTTTTGCCGAAGAAACCATCGTGGTACCTTTAAATGATAAAACAGCCATTGAACAGGCTTTTGCCCAGTTTAAAGATCAGATTGCCGCGGTAATTATCGAAGGGATTCCTGCAAACAACGGTTTAATTATGCAGGATGAAGAATATATTCATTTCTTGCGTAAAATCTGTACCGATAATGGTTCCCTTTTAATTTTTGATGAAGTAATTACAGGATTCAGGATTGGTTTTGAAGGTGCTGCTGCACATTATGGCATTATACCTGATATTGTTACTTATGGAAAAATCATCGGTGGTGGTTTACCTGTGGGAATGTATGGTGCGCGAGCTGAAATTATGGAACATATTTCTCCCGATGGTGGCGTTTATCAGGCCGGAACCTTATCAGGAAATCCGGTAGCCATGGCAGCGGGCATCGCAACATTAACCGAATTGAATAAATCCGGCTTTTATAAAGATTTGAATAATAAGGCACAGGAATTTGTAGCGAGCATTCAACGTTTTGCAACGGCACGTAACTATAAATTTAAAGTATTCACCATTGGCTCTATTTTCTGGTTTGCCTTTACCGATAAAGATAAAATCCAATCTGCTGATGATATTGATGCCAGCAGCATGGAGAAATTTAAAGTGATGCACCGCGAATTATTAAACAGAGGAATTTATTTAGGTCCATCGGGATATGAAGTTGGTTTTGTATCTTCAGCTCATACGAAGATCGAGTTGGAGAAAGCAAAGAGAGCTATTTTTGAAGCATTAGATTTGGTGTTTAAGAAATAGTTTATTACTCATTATATGATACTGTGCGATGGTTCGTGGAGACACGAACCATGTATAAAAATAATCGGTGTAATCAAATCATCGGTGTAATCAACCCTAAGGGAATGAAGAAATCTATAATTATATTTTACGCCTTATTGCTTTACGCGCTGATTCAGCTCATTTCGTGGGGTACTTTAGTGGTGCGTTTGCAACCCAGCCGCATGACGATGATTATGGGCGAAGGCTCGGTATTTTTATTTCTGCTTTGTATTGGTGGTTATTTTCTCCATCAATCTTTAAAACGTGAAGATAAACTGAGGGAACAGCAGCAGAACTTTTTAATGTCGATCACGCATGAGTTAAAATCTCCATTGGCCGCAATAAAACTTTCTATCCAAACCATTGTTAAACGGGATTTGGATAAGACCCGCCAGGTATCGTTGCTCAACAATTCATTAAAAGATATTGAGCGGTTAGACGATTTGGTTGAAAATATGCTTTTAGCTACCAAGATTGAAAACCGTTCTTACACTTTTCCGAAAGAGGAATTTAATTTTTCAGAACTGGTGTATAAAATTACTGATCGGTTGCAGGTTCACTCTTGTGGCAACGAACAATTGATAAGTGCCCAAATTCAGCCAAATTTGCAGTTAATGGGTGACAAATTTGCCTTATCGTCAGTAGTGACCAATTTGATAGAGAATGCCGTTAAGTATTCGAGCCCATGTGATGAGATAAATGTGCATTTAAACAAAGTTGACGGACATATTCAGTTAAGCGTGATTGATAAAGGTCCGGGTATTTCAGATGCCGAAAAAATGTTGATATTTGATAAGTTTTACCGCGTTGGTAACGAGAATGTCAGAAAAGCGAAAGGAACAGGTTTAGGCTTGTTTATTGTGAAAGAGGTTTTACAATACCATGATGCAGATATTACAGTAAAAGACAATTTGCCTCAGGGAAGTATTTTTGAAGTAACATTTAGTTAATCTCAATTATGTCAC